>LNAP01005433.1_pt1 | contig 24052 bp, 31 predicted proteins | sample 602601 | NCBI WGS metagenome assembly LNAP01 (sample SAMN02440304, study PRJNA202911) | soil metagenome | biome: Subtropical and temperate rainforests or woodlands; isolation source: soil samples (1 kg each in a 20% v/v slurry with milli Q water) were... ...
AACCGTAGCGGGCGTCTGACATACGGTTGCTAACAGTTCCGTACGTAATATCAAAGCCCTCCATGGAAGTGGCGATCCGGAAAGAAACGACGTCCGCGCCTTGATCCGTGCTGATGCTTTCGACAGTTCCGAGCCAGCCACGAATCGGGCTATGTGCGGCAAATTGGGTCCGACTCTCGTTGCACGAGTTGAACGCCAACGACCTTTGGATCTCGTTAGTGCCCGCACGGTAAGCAGTCACGCAACCTCGGTTCAGATCAACGAACTGCCGCTGCGAGGCTGGATAGGGCAGCTCGCCAGAACCATGATGACAGGCACTCAATGCCAGCCCCATCGATACCGCCAGAAAGACGCTCGTACGACGCATAGACCCACGCTCCATATGATACCTATAGGTAGTCTACCTGTAAGTCTGTAGAGCTAAAAGGAGCGGTCTCTTAGGGTTTGGGGTATGACTTCCCCCCTATTGCAGCAGCTTGGTAAGGCATTGCGCGAGCGCCGCGCGGCGGCGGGCTACAGCCAAGAAGGGTTCGCGGACCTTATTGGGATGCACCGAACCTACTACAGCGCCATAGAGCGGGGCGAGAAGAACTTGCAGCTGGATACCCTTCAAAAGGTCTGCCTCGGGCTGAACTGCAAGCCATGGGAAGTACTGCGGGAAGCCGACACGTAGTGGTCGATTACCGTCGTCGGCAGTGGGGCAAGTGTGGACTTTGAGGCGAGGTCCGTCCTAAGGTAATTGGATCAAGCGACGGCAAGGGCGCGCACGAAACATTGGGTCGAGAATTCGCGAATCTGGATGCTCCTCCAGATGAGTGACCCTCATGTTCCGCCACATCAAATACTCGTATTCGACCCTCACTGTTGAGCAGCGCGCGCGGCTTAGGGCGCTGGTCCCCGCCAATGGATCGGCTCCGCAGGGCTACGGCTTGCCCCCAACGGGTGCACGCGCGTCCTTTCGCCACCCGCACTCTTACAAGCTCAACCAGCGCGCCAGGCAGCAGGCTGAAGTTCTTGCGTATTTCAGGGACCGAGACTTCGATGGGGTCGCTGTCACGCTTACCTTCAAGCCCAGTCGCTTTCCGGAGTACCTCAGCGAAAGGGTAGCCGAAGCAGCTGTCCAGGAACTGATCAAGAGGCTCAATAAGTTCTCTAACGGTAAGGGTCGCCCCGCTCTTCGGGTAATCGCTGTCCGGGAAGGCGGCGTTGGACCCAAAGCAGGTGTACGCCTGCACTACCACCTCAAGATCGAGATTCCCGTAGGTGTCAACGGCGAGAACTTTGCAAAAAAAGTGGAGCACTATTGGACTCAGTTGAGATGGGCAGGTCGTGATCAGACCAAGGTCGTATCGGAATGCGATCACGGCTGGCTCAGCTACATACTGAAGACGCGCAGCAAGCCGGACTATGCAGACGCCATCGATTGGCTGAACACGCAGGTCTCGCCCCGCCCGGTTGCCGAGTGCACGGTCGGAGGATGACGTCGGTGAACCTATCAGGGCAGCCGGGCTGCCTTGATAGCTGCGCTGTGGGCGAAGGGCGGCGCCGAGGCAGGGAACTTGAAGACGAATTTGAAAGTGAAGTTCCGCACCACTTTTATCGTCTCTTCAGTGCACCGACCGAAAGGTCTTTGAAATCGAACTTGCCTCTCAGCGAGGTTTCATTCATTGACCATGCGCATTTCCTTCATGCGAAGGCTCGGTGGCGTCTTGAAGTTGGGACCGGTCAAGGCGTCGAAACGCTCGGAAGCGCCCGTTCGATAGATGATGTGAACTTCGAAGCAGCGTTCACGTAGCAGCTTTCGCAGCCCAGCAACAGACTTGACCCCATATCGGATTTTCCAGTCCGGCGCTTCATGTCCTGCGTCGTCGCCCTCATCTGGGGGTAGAGTGCCTCCATCCGCGATTTCCTCTGCGACGTGGATCGACGGATGCACGGTGACCCGTTCGATTAAAGAGGCGAGCTCAGCAGCTAATGCCCTCCGCTTTCCGACAGCGTCTTCGGTATCTGCATTGATCTCCACCATCAAGGTGGATAGCGCAGCTTTCCGCTGGCTATGGTCACCAACATGGAGATCTAGTAGCTCTCTATCCACTATCGCCAATTCAGCGGTTACCCGAGCAAGAATGTCCTCTTGTTCAGCGAGTGCAGCATGGAGAGCCTTGCTGCTTCCGTTCTCGCCAATTGCATCGGCATAGTTGCCTGCCTTCCTCTCTGCTCGTTCCCTTGCATCAAGGAGCTCGCTACGCTTAGACCTAGCCTCAACCGAGCGGGTACCCATGGTCAATGGATCAAGAATCTTTCTTGCATCGATGCTTTCAACCGCACCAAGAAGCAAGCTCTCCATGGTCTGATATCGGATCAAAGGCATCGAACAGCGTCCCTTCGATGAAGCGACTGAGCATTGCAAGTACTCGCCCCCCTTAGGAGGGTTTCCCTTCGAGATGTATCGGTAGCCTGCCCCACAACAGCAGCGCAATAGCCCAGTGAACAGGTTTGCGTACTTCGCGCCTTTCCGCCCTGCACCCACCACCCGGCGAATGCTCAGTCCCCTGCTCACATCTTGAAAAACCGATAGGTCGACAACTTGGGGGTAGTACCGCTCTATCGGGTCGCCATCTGGAATCCGAACTTGCTTGCCGTCCTCCATTTTGACTAAGTGAGGTTGGTACTCGCCCAGAACGGTGCGGCTGTGAAGGATCTTCTTGATGTAGGAGTCGCGCCACACTGCATTCGGTCGCGTTCCCCAAGGCTTTTCGCCACGCTGGTTCAGAGTCCTCGTTATCGAGTACGCCCCCCATCCCTCTCGAGCCCACTCGAAGATCTGCCTGACAGTCGCAGCGCGATCTTCGTGGATCTTCAGCTCTCCGTCGCTTACATAGAGCCAGGCGGGAACCCGGCGCGTTGCAACTTGGCCTGAAACGCGCGCTTTCACACGCTTGGCTTTCCAAGCCTCTCGCCCTCGAAATGCCTTCGTCTTGGACTCCTCGTGCGCGCGAGCCATGACGAAGAGTGCACCAATCAGGTTGATCCCTTCCCCTAGAGTCTTCTCTGAGTAGACCTCCTCAGGCTGCAGGGTGACAACAGTGATGCCTTTCCGGATGAGCTCCATGAGGAGCATCAGCGCCTGCGCGACTGTCTGACGGCTCAGCCGATCAATGGACTCCACAATCAGAACGCTTCCCCGCTCTACTTGCCCGTCATCAACCGCAGCAAGGAACCGGCTGAGAGCGCCAAAGGCTGCGTTCGTGCCGTGGTAGGCAGACACACCGAGGTCGTCGTAACGCTCCACAATCTCCAAGGCATGCCTTTCGGCGTATGCGCGCGCCATCTCAACCTGACGGCGCTTCGAATCCCCCTTCAGCTGGTCGGGGGTGGACATCCGGGTGTACGAATACGCTTTCGTCATGAACAGCATGATGCCGCTTTCCGTAATAGGCTACAACATGTTGCTGATCGGCAGCCCGGGCTGCGGCAAGACGCTGCTGGCCTCGCGGTTGCCCGGCATCCTGTCCGACGCCACCGAGCTGGAGGCACTGAAGACCGCCACGGTGGCGTCCTGCACCGGCGGCGGCATCGACACCGCGCGTTGGCGGCAGCGCCCGTACCGCTCACCGCACCACACCGCCAGCGCGGTATCGCTGGTGGGCGGCGGCTCGTTTCCGCGCCCGGGCGAGATATCGCTGGCGCACAACGGCGTGCTGGTCCTAGGTGAACTCGCTTTTAGGTCGTAAATTTGTCTGTCAGCAGCGCCGTCGAGAAAGTTGCATATCTGTTCAGCTGGCTCCCAGCCTGACCAACGAGCCGACTCGCATCCATCCGAACACAGAAGGATTGCGTGCGAATCATTTTGTCCGCCATGCAGCTGCAACCCGGCGATGTGCGCGCAAGAACCGCTAATGAGGGCGCCCAGCTGCGCGGTGGTCAGCTTGTACGTCGGCACATACGGGTCGACGAGCTGAGCATCAAGCAGCTGAGCACCGACGAGGCGGTGCCGCCACTTACTGGCGACGACCATGACTCAATGCTCGTTGCGAATCAACGCCACCCGTCGCACACGCGGCGGCTAGGCGTTGTGCGGTCAGCGTTGCGCGGAACCCTTGCCAAACCCCGCCATCAGACCGACGCTGGTTCCGATCAGTGCTCCGAAACCGCCCCACTTGGCCGGCTCGCTCACTGACAGCACGGTCCCGCTCATGCTCATGCCCATGTCCATGCCCAGGCCGGTCAGAGCGCAGAGTATGCCGGCGGCAATCCAGTAGGCCGGCTTGCCGGGTAGTTCGAACTTCATCCGATCGATCATTTTTCTTGCCTCCCTTCTGTAGGAATACATACGGTTGTGGCCTTGCATGCGGCGCGCCCTTCGCGAACTGCTTGCTCTCAGCCTGCCTGCACTCAGGCTGCTTCGCTCTAGACAGCCCCGCTCGAAGCATTCGCCCGACGCAAGCATGGTCCAGCGGTAGCCGCTAACGCGGAGTAAACACCTCCGCTCAGTCCTGCTCGAAGCCCTCGTTCAATCCGCGCATCAGGCGCCCCTGTAGGTCGGCGATGCGATGATTCGCCATCGACTGTCGCATGAACGCCGATGCCTCGGCCAGTGCTTTGGACGAGGCTACAGGCTACGTTGCTCAGGCAGTCGGCGATCAGCGCCGCAAGTTCACTGAGTTCGCGCGGGTCAGGTTCTCCACTCAATGAGCACAGTGGGCCATTGTGGCGACAACGCTACCTGCGAAGAATTCTTTGGAATGCTCAAGCGTTAGCGGATCTGTCGGCCCAACCACCTCACGTTGGATGGAGCACCAGCAGATTTGTTCGATCACATCGAGCGGCGCGACAGCCCGAGAATGCGGCGCAGGATCGCCAGTAAAGGGTGGCATATTCTTCCAAGCATCGCCATCCAACTGGATTAGGAATTTCACGAACTTTCGAAGCGCCCCCCAAGCTTGCTTTCGACTCTGCAGCCTGTAGGTAGAGGTGACTCCAGTGAGAGCGAGCAGCAATGCCTACGTAGGCTTGGTTCCAAGGCCTAAGGGGGAGAAGTCGTAGCTGTCGACAGGATCTCCGGGGAAGTCGCCGGCGAACTGGGCTACTGAAACCTCAGTCATCCCAGCGCCTCTTCTGTCTCTAGAATCGCCCTAAGTGTGCCTGCGTCAATGGAGTTGGCGGAGGCCAGGTAAAGCTCAGTTGGCTCTGCACTACTGTGTGCAAGAAGATGCTGGATTACCTTGATCGGGTTGATGTTTGCGCTCTGCTTTTCCATCTGCTCAAGACGACTCTTCATGTTCGTAGCGACGGTGTATCGCGACATGTGAGGTGTCGCGCTCAGACCGAGACGATCGGCAACTCGTTCAAAGGCTGGGGAGTAAGACTTGGATGTGACTGGCCTGCCCCTTGAGTTCAGAAGAACGCGAGCGGTTTTCCCGTCTGCCGTTGCAGCAGCCTTGTTTTTAGTTGTCTGGCAGTAGTCGAGCGTACGATGCGCCAAGCGGGAGGTCACCACCAGGTTGATGATCTTCCCACCCTTTGCCCGCGTCTCGACATACTTAACCTTCAGGATGGTCTTCGGACTGTGTCAGAGCGAGGTCTGCGACGGTAGTGCGACGAGGGCCCGTGCCAAGAGTCCAAAGGAACGTCAGGGAGTAAGGCACCTTCAGATGGCAGCCATAAGCGAAGTCTCCTCCGGGCTCATGGCACGCACTTTTCTCTTGTAAGTTTTTGCTCGCCGCAGCCGGCTAGTTCGAGCGATACCCGTCCCCACCGCATCGGCTGGATCGCAGCTTCCCCCTTCGTTGATTGTTGAACTCCAAGCAAAAGAAATTCCCGCATTCCCCGTTTACTCCGCAAAGATCCAGCCACCAGACTGTCGGCCACCCGTACCACCGGCCTCTCACTGGATCTCCCCATGTCCCCCGCCTCGCACGCATCCAACGCCAGCGCCCTCTCCCGCCTCACCGCCGGCGGCTTCAGCATCGGTGTGGAAGCGCCGCTGGACAACGACTGGACCCCCGCTGGTGAGCTCGCCCGACGGAACAGTGGCCGGCTGCCCGGCGAACCGGACATGCAGCGCCATGCGGCCCTGGCCAAGCTGGTGGACCAACTCGGCTTCCGGGCGTTGTGGGTGCGCGACGTGCCGGTGTACGACCCGTCCTTCGGCGATGCCGCGCAGGTGTTCGAGGTGTTCAGCTACCTTGGCTACCTGGCCGGCATCACCCACGACATCCTGCTGGGCACCGCCGCCGTGGTGCTGCCTACCCGCGAGCCGCTGCTGACCCTCAAAGCCGCCGCCACCGTGCAGCAGCTCAGCGGCAACCGGTTGCTGATGGGCGTGGCCAGCGGTGACCGCCCGGTGGAATACCCCCTGTTCGGCCGCGACTTCCCCGGTCGGGGCGCCAACTTCCGCAACCAGGTTGACCTGCTGCGCGACCACGCGCGCGCGCACCTGCCCGAACCGCTGGACCTGCTGCCCCGCCCGTCCACGCCGCTGCCGCTGCTGGTGGCCGGGCTGTCGCAGCAAACCCCTGCGTGGATCGGCCAGCACATGGATGGCAGCCTGGCCTTCCCCGGCACGCCGGCAGAGCACGCACATCGCGTGGCCGCGTGGCGCGCGGTGGCCGGTGCCAAACCCTATGCCAGCTTCATCCACCTGGAGCTGGACGCGCGCCCCGACGCGCCCATGAAGCGCTGGCGCTTCGGCTTCAGTGGCGGCCGCACCGCGCTGATCCAGGAGCTGCAGGCCATGCGAGCTGCCGGTGTGGACCACATCGGCCTGCACGTGCGCCGCAACCAGCGCCCGCTGGATGACACCTTCCACGAAATCGCCCAGTACGTCCTGCCGCTGTTCCACACCTGCACGGCCACCGACAACGCGCCCGGCGCGGCAACGCGCGCAACCGCAGACACCTGAGCACGACCGCTTTCCCCCTCCCCCTTCATCGAGACACCCATGCGCATTTCCGTTCCCGGCCGGCTGGGCTTTGGCACCGCCCCGCTAGGCAACATGTACCGCAACATCCCCGAGCAGGAAGCCCTCGACACTGTTGAGGCCGCCTGGCAACAGGGCATCCGCTACTTCGACGCCGCCCCCATGTACGGCGCTGGCCTTGCCGAGATCCGGCTGGGCACGGCGCTGCAGCAACACCGCCGCGACGACTACGTACTCAGCACGAAGGTGGGGCGCTTGATCCTCGATGAGCGCGAAGACACCACCCAGCGCGACCTGGGCGAGAAGGGCGGCCTGTTCGAGCACGGCCTGCCCAACAAGATCGTCTACGACTACACCGCCGACGGCACGCTGCGCGCCATCGAGGCGAGCCTGGCGCGCCTGAAGACCGACCGCCTGGACATCGTGTGGATTCACGACCCGGCCCGCGACTTCCACGGCGAAGGCTGGCGCGACGTATTCGACATCGCCATGAACGGCGCGACCAAGGCGCTGACCCGGCTACGCGAGGAAGGCGTCATCAGCGCCTGGGGGCTGGGCGTCAACCGCGTCGAGCCGTGCGAAATGGCGCTGCAGCAGGCCGACCCGGACGGCTTCCTGATCGCCGGCCGGTACACCCTGCTGGACCACGCCGACGCACTGCGCACCCTGATGCCGGCAAGCACCGCGCGCGGCCTGGGCATCGTGGTGGGCGGCCCGTACAACTCCGGCATCCTGGCCGGCGGCACGCATTACGAATACCAGCAGGCCACGCCCGACATCCTCGCCCGCGTGGACGCCCTGCGTGCGGTGTGCGCCGAGTTCAACGTGGACATCCGCGCGGCCGCCCTGCAGTTCTCGCTGGCGCATCCGGCCGTGGCGGCGGTGATTCCCGGCGCCAGCCAGCCGAGCCGCATCGCGGAGAATCTGGCGTTGGTGGATGCGGAGATTCCGGCGGCGTTCTGGCAGGCGCTGCGCACGCGTGGGTTGGTGGCGGTGGATGCACCGCTGCCGCAGGCGGGGTAAGGCGCAGGGTGGGCGTAGTGCCGTCTCCGTAGCGCGGCATGCGCCTACCCGTACGCGCTGCATCGGCCGATAGCCGCTATGGCCAGCGCCAGCCACCCTCTTTAACAGTGGGTGGTTCGGGAGTGTCTGGATGGGGAAGTTGCTGCGGCACGGGAGATGGCCGTCATTGCCGAACTTAACCTTTAAGGTTATATTGTCTCGACGTGGGATGGATCCACTGTGACCCCGGTGCCGCCGGGCGTCGTCGTGCGCGCAGATGGTGTCTGGGAAAGGCAGTCCGCCCACTATCCGCTGGCAGAGGTCAGGAAGGTGATTGCCACGTTCGGAACCGGCGTGTTCGGCGTCCAGGCCATTCAGGGCTTCACCCTCATGCAACTACGACCGCAACAGGCAGTGGCCGCCTTGCTTGCGTTGAAGCCCAGCCACTTCTTCAAATCGATGACGTCGGAACGAGACCCCACGCACACGCTCTGGCAGGACGTTTACCACGGCCCCACGGACAACGGCTTGGCCTACATCAAGTTCATGCTGTGGTACCCCGCGGCACGCACCAGCAACGCACCGGCACCTGCTCCAAAGCTGGTGATCTCATTCAAGAGACTGTAACCATGAAGACTGCCGCTTCTTACGCCACGCTTGCTGTTGATCAGTGTCCGGCATGTGGTGCTCCCGACGCGTTGGTTGCCCTGCAGGACGCAACACTGCCGCTGTACAGTGGCACGCTGACCAGCCAGGTTCCGCACCTGTCGGGCCAGCGCTGCAGATACTGCGACGAATGCCAGTTGGAGCCGGACAGCCAGCGCCGGTATCTGGCCGCTGCCGACGAACTGTCGGGTGAGGCACGCCGCGAGGCGGGCGCGCAGTTGCGTCGCGTGCGTTTGAAGCTTCGTTTGAGCCAACAGGAAGCTGCCGCGATCGCCGGCGGCGGGCCGAACGCGTTTTCCCGCTACGAAACAGGCAAGGCGCAACCAGTGGCCGCCGTTTTCAACCTGTTCCATCTGCTGGACCGTCACCCGGATCTGCTGGCCGAACTTACGGGCGTGCCCCAAAAGCATCCGCAGTCACGCTTGAAAGGCGAGGGCCGCAGGCAATCCGTCGCACCCACGCAGCGCTGAACCCGCGATCATTTACGGCCGGAACCAACCGGCGCGAACAATCCTTGCAAACGTGCGGATTTTGTCAATTTAGCGACGGGATGTTTGTAAATCCTTACGATCATAAGGAATCTGACCAGAGGGTTGATGCAGGGGCTGAATCCTCACGTTCATAAGGAATATGGCGTACTCTCCAGCTTCAAGCCAAGAGATCCACACGATCGCAGGATTCCTCATGAAGGTCAAGCTGCAACGCGCCGAAGATCTGGGTGCCTTGGTGCGCGCCACCCGCAAGTACCAGGGCATGCGGCAGGACGACACCGCAGAGGGTATTGGCGTCAGCGAGAACTTCCTGGCCAAGGTCGAACGCGGCGGCGGAACCGTGCAATGGCAGAAGCTGTTCAATGTGTTGAGCGAGCTCGGTCTGCAGGTTGAGATCGACGTACCGGATGCTGCCATGGCGCGGCTGCACGAGCAGCCGAAGAAGAAGGCACGCACGCCGTGAACCCAACGCCCCCCAGCACCGGTGAGGCATCGGCCGCAGACAGCGTGGCGATGGAAGGCATGCATGCACCCGAGCGTTCACTCCTTGCCACCATCGAGGGCCAGTCTGTGGGCACCCTGCAGGAGCACCGCAACCTGTGGCGCTTCGAGTACACGACGGCTTGGCGTGACACTCCCGATGGATTCGATCTGTCGCCGTGGCTGCCGCGCCGCGATGCACGCATTGTCGATGGCAGCACGTCGCGCCCGGTGCAGTGGTACTTCGACAACCTGCTGCCCGAAGAGCACCTGCGTGTACGCATCGCCACCGAAGCGAACATCGCAGGCAACGATGACTTTGCCCTGCTGGCCCACGATGGCGCCGAGTCGGCCGGTTCACTGACGCTGCTGCCGCCCGGCAAAACGCTGGCACCGGGCACCCGGGTGCCCTTGTCAGACGCGGAGCTGTCCCACCGCATCGGGAAACTGCCGCGGTTCTCGCTCAGCAGTGGTGCGGAAAAGCGCATGTCGCTCGCCGGTGCGCAGCACAAGCTGGCGGTGATCGAAGACGGCGGCCTGTACCAGCCAATCAGCGATGCAGCGTCCACGCATATCCTCAAGCCCGACAGCAGCGATCCCGATTACCCCCACACGGTGATCAACGAGTGGTTCACCCTGCGGCTGGCGCGTGCCATGGGTTTGGCAACCCCCGATGTGCAACGCCGCTACGTGCCCGAGCCGGTGTTCCTGATCGCGCGCTTCGACCGCGAGGTCACCGGCGACGGCGTCCGTCGCCTGCATGCCATCGACGGCTGCCAGCTGCTCAACCTGCCACGTAGTGCCAAGTACGCCTCTGCAACCGTGCAGAACCTGGCCGCCATCGTGGAGCATTGCCGCGAGAAACTCAGCGCAAGGCGTCGCCTGTTCGACTGGTTGGTCTTCAATGTGTTGACCGGCAACGATGACGCCCATTTGAAGAACCTGAGTTTCAGCGTGGGCAAGGACGGTATCGACCTGGCGCCGCACTACGACCTGCTCAGCACCGTGGCGGGAAGCACACGCGCCTACAAGCAGGAGCATGCGGCGTGGCCACAGGCATCAACCGTGGCGGGAGACATCATGGGGGTGAAGCGCTTTGCCGACATCACGCCAGAGGTGCTCATCGAAGCAGCGGTGGCGCTGAAGCTGCCGGCACGCATGGCGCAGCGACGGGTGGCCACCATGGCCGCCACCATCGTGGGCGAAGCCGAGGCGCTCTATGCCACCGTCGAGCAGGAAAACCAGCAGTGGGCCAGCGTTGCCGGGGTCACTCTGGAAGGTGAGATGCGCATGCTGCGCACCATCATCCATCGGGTGATCAAACACATGGCCGCACAGCTGCAAGTGTCCGCATCCACGTAGCCACTAGACGCCTGCCCCGCACCGTCGCACCATGGCAGGCATGCGCATTGAACAGCTCACGCTCCCCACTGCCGACGTTGCCGCCACGGCCGCCTATTTCGCCGACGTGCTGCAGCTTCCCGTGCATGACGCAACGGTCACGCTCGGCTGGAGCCAGCTCCACCTCATCCCCGCAGGGAACCTCCCCGTGGGCGGCGTCCACCTCGCCTTCAACGTGCCGCACAACCGCTTCGCTGCTGCCACCGCCTGGCTGGACGCGCGCGCCACGCGCCAGCGCAACGCCGAAGGCCAGGAGCATTTCACCTTCGAAGGCCGATGGGATTCCGAATCCATCTATTTCACCGGGCCCGATGAGCTCATCCTCGAACTCATCGCCCGCCGTCGCCTGCCCGCGTCGACCGACGCGTTCCATGGCAGCGAAATGACCTGCATCAGCGAAGTGGGTATACCAACCAACGCCGTCGCCGCGCTGCAGGCCGAGATTGAAAGCACCTTCGGTCTGGTGCCGCTGTCCACGCCCACGCCTTACTTTGCGCCGATGGGCGATGACGAAGGCCTGCTGATCGTGGTGGACGCCACCCGCCGCTGGTTCCCCGAGCAACGTTGGCTGCCCAATGCGCAGGGCCTGCAGGTGCGGCTGAGCGGCGTGCACGCCGGTGCGGTGCTGGAAGACGCCGCTCTGGGCTGGCGCGTGCAGTCCGCGTAACTCCGGCGCTACCAGCTGCCCGAGGCACCCCCGCCCCCACTGCGCCCGCCACCGCCGGACCAACTGCTGGACGAGCTGGACGAACTGCTGGACGAGCTGCTGCTCGAGTCGCGGTCGCTGTGCCGTGTGCGCCGCCCGCCCTTGCCCCGGCTGCCCGGCTGCGGGCGCTGGTGGAAGCCCATCACCATGGTCCAGGTGATGTAGAGGAAGAAGCCACCGGCGATCACCATCACCAAGCCCGCGTCATCGCCGAACTTCGCATAGGTGCGCTGGACCAGCCACGCGTACACCACCGACACCCCGCACAGGAACACCAGCCGCACGAAGAACCCCAGCTTGCCGGTGCGCCAGCTGGTGCGTAGCGCGGCCACCCACAAGGTAGCCAGGCCCACCGCAATGGACAGCACGAACACCAGCAGCAGGTGCAGCGCCAGGCTGGGAACCGGCCTGCCCATCGCCACACTGGCCACGCTGGCCGCCACCGCGGCTACCAGCAGGAACGACAGCACCCAGCGCGCCCGGCGGCTGTCCACCCACAGCCAGCCCAGCACCATGGCCACCGGCACCAGCATGCCCATGGCGATCGCCAGGGCGGCGGTAGCGCCGGGAGTGATCAGCGCACAGGCCAGCGCGCCCATGCACACCACCGCTAGCATGAGCGACGGAACGCGCCACCAGCGGCTGGGCACGCCACGCTGCCCCGCGCGGCGGGCCCATGCGCCCACCAGCGCCCCGGCCAGCAGTGCCAGCGCCACGATGCTGTCGCCACGGCGCCAGTCCTGCGGCAGGCGCACCACATTGTCGGTCTCGGCAGGCAGCGGCAGCGCCTCACCGTCGATCAGGCCCACCAGCAGCGCGCTGCCATCGAGGATGCCCTGGCCGGGTTCGCCCTCGCGCAACCGCGGAATGATGGCCTGGTCGATGATGCGCTGCGCATACGCATCGGGGATGGCTCCTTCCAGCCCATAACCGGTCTGGATGCGCACGCGGCGGTCGCCCATTGCCAGCAGCAGCAACACGCCATCGTCCACGCCCTTGCGGCCGATCTGCCACTGGTCGAACACACGCTGCGAATAGGCTTCGATGCCCTCGTCACCGGCGCTGTCGACCACCAGCACCTGCAGCTGCGCACCGCGTCGTGCCTGCAGCTCCAGCGCCTGGGTGCGAAGTTGCTGGGCTTCATCGGCCGACAGCACCTGCACGGTGTCCACCACCGGATCGTGCAGGTCGGGGATGGGGGTAGGCGCGGCCAGCGCGAGTACCGGCAGCAGGCACAGCACCAACACCCACTGCCACAGTTGCGTCGTCCTGGCGTGCATCACAGCGTCCGGTTGCTTGATGCCCGCATGCTACGCGATGCGCCGCAGCCCGGCGCAAACGAAGAAGCCCCGCATCACGCGGGGCTTCCGGGGGCGGCCGTGCCGGTGGCCGTCACTCTTCCTCGTCCTGCCACCCCTGCTGCTGGTTCTGATTGCGCTGCTGCTCTTCCTGCTGCTGTTGCTGCTGGTCGCGTTGATTCTGGGAATCCTGCTTGCGCTGCTGGGTCATGGAAGGTCTCCGGAGCCCACCGGCGGAATGCCGGGGTGGGGCAATGCTGTGCAGCGCCGGGTTAAGGACGCGTGGGAGAAACCTCAGAAAATCGTCAAGCCAGCCGCACCCGCGCGCGCCCGTGCCGCGCAGTGCCTGCAATGGCTGCGTTTGCGGGGGAATGGCCGTGCATATGGCGGTGCGGAATGGCCACATACCACTCCGCCCGCCGTGCCTGCTCAGCTGCGTGAATGGGTGACCTGTGCAGCAGCGAAGCAGCCGCCTATGATGGCCGCCACCCTCGCCCCGCCCGTAAGGAATGCCCCATGCGAGGACTCACGCTCAGCGCCGCCTCGGTTGCCGACACCGACGTGCTGCACCGCCTGCTGCAGCTGTACTACTTCGAGGCGTCGGCATGGAGCGGCGAGCAGATCGCCCCCGACGGCACCTACGACTGCGCCCGCGCCGATGTGGAAGCCAACCTGCGCGAGACGCCCGCGTGGGCGAAGTTGCTGTGGCTGGACGGCGTGCTGTGCGGGTTCGTGCTGGTGGACGAGGTGGAGCACGAGGGCCACCGTATTCCCGAACTGGCCGACCTGTTCGTGCTGCCCACGCACCGCGGCAAAGGCATCGCGCGCGAGGTGGTTGCCCGCCTGGTGGTGCCGGGCAGCGGCCGCTGGTTGCTGGCCACGTTCCGCAACGACACGGCGGCCCATGCGTTCTGGCGCCGGAACCTGCCGAAGATGGGCCTGACCATCGAGACGCCGGCGCCGCCCGACGACTCCGACTTCTACTTCTTCCTGATCAGCGCGGCGTAGCCAACGCCTGCAGCCCTACGCGGTCGGTGGCTCGCGTTCGGCCACCGCGTTGAGCCAGGCGTGCTTGAGGAAATCGCGCACGGCCTGGAAGCGCGGCGTTTCATACAGCGAGCGGTGCGTCCACAGCCACACGTCCTGCGTGAGCGCCGGTGCATCGCGCACGCGCACCAGGCCGCCCACGTGTTCGGCCACCGTGCGTTCAATCACGCCCAGCCCGCCGCCGGCGGTCACGCCGTCCAGCACGCCCACCGAGTAGTTGCAGCGCAGCCACGGACGGTTGGCGCCGGGCAAGGTACGCAGCCAGCGTTCCACCTCGAACTCCACGCGCGGCTCGTCCAGCCCCACGAACTCCAGCTCATGCCACGCCTGGTTGGCGATGGCCGCCTGCCGCCGCGCGGCGTAGGCCTGGTTGGCATACAACGCGTATTCCACCCGCCCCACGCGGTCGCCGCGCAGGTCGGCGGTGTCGGGCGGGCCGTAGCGCAGCAGCGCGTCGGCCTCGCGGCGGGCCAGGTTGTAGGGCTCGCGCGAGGTGAGCACCTCCACGCCCAGCCCGGGGTGCAGGCGGTTCAGCCCGGGCAGCAGGGTGATCAGCAGGAAGCTGGCCCATTCGTCGGCGTTGATCCGCACCGTGCCCACCAGCTCCTTGGGCGTATCGGCCTCGCGGGCGATCTCGTCGGCGGCCTCTTCCATCTGCTCGGCCAGCGCGAACACCCGCTGCCCCAGCTCGGTGGGAATGCAGCCGGTGGACGTGCGCTCCACCACCTTGCCGCCCAGGCGCTCTTCCAGCGCATCCAGCCGACGCGACAGCGTGGCCGTGCTCATGCGCGCGGCCTTGGCGGCTTCGCGCAGGGTGCCGCCGCGCACCACCGCCAGCAGCACCATCAGGTTGTCCCACGGAAAGTGTTTCATATATGAAACGGCCGCCTACGATATTGGGGGTTTTTCACCATTTTTGAAACTTATACCATGGCACCCGGGCGCGCTACGAGCGTTGATCGCCGCTCCCTCCCCTCCTTCGATCCGCTCCCCGCGCTGCCGGCCCTGCCGGCGGCGACCATCAGGTGCTGCACCATGAAAGCTGAAAAGACCCTCTGGGAACGCGTTGTCCACGCCGTGCTGTTTGAAGGCATTGCCCTGTGCCTGTGCGCACCGGTGATGTCGTATGTGCTGGGCAAGTCGCTGTTCGATACCGGCGTGCTCACCATCGCCCTGGCCACCTGCGCCATGCTGTGGAACATGCTCTACAACGCGATGTTCGAGCGCGTGGAAAAGAAGTTCGGGTTCAAGCGGACCGTGCCGGTGCGCATCGGGCATGCGGTGGGCTTTGAAGGCGGGCTGGTGCTGGTGGTGGTGCTGCTGGCCGTTTCCTACTGGGATGCGTTCCTGTTGGAGATGGGGCTGATCGCGTTCTTCCTGCCTTACACGTATGTGTACAACCTGGTGTATGACAAGGTGCGGGAGCGGTTGGTGCGGCGGGGAGAGGCTGCGCGGGTTAGCGAGGCCTGATGATGGGAGCGCGCGCCTCGACGGGTCGCGCGCTCCTGATCTTTCGTCGCGTACGGGCAACCTTCAATGCCGATAACCCTGCGATCGAACTCACATGCTTTGGCTCTGAATGAAATACGACGTTAGGCGTCCCGCTGGCGAATTGTTTGACCTTGTACCTCTTCAACGTCCTACCCAAAGCGGCGCCGCAGAGAGCGCAGCCGACCGATAGAACAAGACACAGAATCATTAGAAGTAATGGTTGCTCAACACCACCAGTGAGCCACGAAAGGCGCTGAAAGATCAGTTCTGTCGCGATGAATGACAGCGTCATCGCCAGGAAACATCTGTGCGGGCGCCAGAACGCGAAGAGCGCGCATACGGTAAATATCGCCGCGCAACTGAGCGCTTGATCAATGATCACGTACCAGACGGGCCCGACCGCCTGAACCACCTCGACGTCGAAGAATCCAAGTGGCAGACCTATGACCAGTGTTGCAATGGACAGGGCACCGGTTTGAAGTGCGACCACACACAGAAAATGAAAAACTGCCGACCAGCCGGTCAATTGGAGATGGTTGCTCACCACGCTGCACTCCTTGTTCGTTGAGATCTGCCTTGCCCGAGGACATCAACAACGTCCCCAGTGGTGGGCAAGGCGATAGTTGAAACCGGGGTCAGGCGAGCCCGGCAATCAACGAGTTTACGGCTATCGCGAAGGCTCGACGAACCATTCTTCAGGCCACTGATCCTCGGGCCCGAACAGAAGCCAGATCTGTCGGTCCTCGGCAAGCACGTACGTGCCGACGATGCCGCAGGTCCGCTGGGCAGTACTGCCATCTTCAAGCTGCTTGAAACCGATGACGCCGGTAAGCATGTAACCGCCCAACTCAGGTGAGGTCCAGGCAAGGCTTCGGAGGTCTGCAACCCTCAGTGCGGGTCCCTCCGGGTCCATGAAACACACAGGAAGAATGTCGACCTCCTCACCGCTCGGATCCACTTGAAGGCGTCCGACAGCGCGAACGTTCACCTCGTCGGGTGGAACATCCACGCCGTCGAGACTGCGCGTTGCAAGAAGAACTTGAAAGTCGCCTTTTACGTCACCGACATCTTGTGCATCACTTAGTAGATGTGAGAGGTTCATTTCGCCCAAGGCGACTTAAATAACAACGGCGATAGTGGCATCAATACCCGCCAGGAGACATTAGCATCGGCTATATCTGCGGGCACCATCCGTCGCCGGAATACTCTTCCCTTGGTGGGGGTGGCAATCCAGCAGCCGTGAACTCAACTGACCGCAGAATCCAGCGAAGAAAGACAGCCCGTTGGACTACGACGATGTGGAGCTCCGTGGATGGTTGGACACAACGCTGCTTGCACCCAAAAGTTGACCGACGTGAGCCAGGAGGCCAGAGCCAATGCCATGCACTATCCCCGTCTCGCTGTTTGACCACAGCATGCTCCTCCAAGAGTTGGCCCCTGCCGCTGTTCTCTTTGCCTGCGCTGTAGGGTTGGCGTTCTACCGTGGCTTGGAGCCAAGGAAGAAGATGTTCTCGGTGGCGATCATCTGCATTATCGGGCTGATGACATCAACCTCCACGGCCATGCTTGCGTTTCACTCGAAGGTTGTAGTGCAAGATGACACAGTCACCTTCTACGCCGGGCGCTGGAAGGCCCAGCTTCCGGTGGCCGCACTGGGGGACGCTAGCGCAACCAATCAGATTGGTGCTTCACTGCGCAAACGAACCAACGGCTTCAGCTCTGGCAGAGTGAGCGCCGGGTGGTTCCAGGACGCAACCGGTCGAAAGATCTTCGCGCTGTCTTCTGGAAATGGACGGATCATCTCGCGGACGTCCGGAGAGTTCAGCCTAGTTCTGGATCAGGCCACATCCGATGAGCTGAAAAGCTGCATCGCTGATTCAGCTAACCGGTAGGTACTTTGCTCTGCAAGTGCTGCACCATGAAAGCTGAAAAGACCCTCTGGGACCGGGTTGTCCACGCCGTCCAGTTTGAAGGGATTGCCCTGTGCCTGTGCGCACCGGTGATGTCGTATGTGCTGGGCAAGTCGCTGTTCGACACCGGCGTGCTCACCATCGCCCTGACCACCTGCGCCATGCTGTGGGACATGCTCTACCACGCGATGTTCGAGCGCGTGGAAAAGAAGTTCCGCGTCAAGCGGACCTTGCCGGTGCGCATCAGGCACGCGGTGGGCTTTGAAGGCGGGCTGGTACTGGTGGTGGTGCTGCTGGCCGCGTGGTGGCTGTCCATTTCCTACTGGGATGCATTCCTGTTGGAGATGGGGCTGATCGCGTTCTTCCTGCCTTATACGTATGTGTACAACCTGGTGTATGACAAGGTGCGGGAGCGGTTGGTGCGGCGTGGGTTGGAGGCGAGCGGGAACAGCGTGACTGATGGATGAGCAAATACAGACCATACGTCTCAGCCCTCGCGTCCCGCTGGACGCACGCCAGTCACCAGTTGTGGACCTTCTCGGTGACACCACTAAGCCAAGCGGAACAGTGGCTTCGGCCCGAACGAATTGCTAAGCATAAATTGCTATGGGCAACACTTGAACAGCGGGCCCTTCAATCTCCCATCTAACCTCTGGCATGGAAAATCCGTGCTCTGCACCTAGAGCAGCGAAAAGGGTACCCAAGTGAACAAGCAAATGCGGAGGCATATTTGCCAGCGCATTGTTTCTCACGAGACTGATCTTTCCTGAAGGCTCGCCTATACTCCGAATAACTTTACCGAGAACCCTGAACTTTCCGTCGACCAAGTCGGACATCTGCGGATCATTGAGCGAAGCTTTCTCAAGCGTTACGACGGCTGTAATCCCGCCCTGTGATTTACTAGTAATCAAATCGATGGTGTTGCCAGATTTCAAGCTAGCCGAGAATTGATCCATTTGATCTTTTATCTTTTTGCTCTCATTCGACGCTTGCGCTTGCCGACCTCTTCCATTCTGCTTTGGCGCATCCTCGAAGAGAATTGCAATATCCATAATTCTGGACATGCCATCGATTGCCTCCAGAACCGGATTCTTTAAAAGGTATGCTTCGAACTCAATGAAATCACCAGATTTGACCGGCTTTCCGCTATCAAAATCTGCTACGGCTTCAATCTCATGAAGCTTGTTCCTCAATTGGTATAAAAGTGATGCCGGGGTATGAACTCTCTCTTCTGACGTTGCCTCGGAGACAGCGGTCGCCCCAGCCGAGCTCTTCTTACCAGAAAGATCAACCTTTAGAAGGGTGGAGAGCGCGTCACTCAGACCAAATGAACTCCCGATATCACTCCTAACCTCCTTGGTTGTATTAATCGCCTGCGATACGGCAGTGACTGTGCTAAGCCCGCCTTGAAGCATCGCAAGCAGATCAAAGACCAACCTTTGATTAAGGTATACCGGAACCAAAAGCTGTTTATCCACCTTCCATTGCTCCATAATTTATTGCGGCGTGCGAGATTGCTTGAAACGAGCGAGCTGCCGGAGAGCGCTAGCCATCACCGATGTGCCATGCAGCTAGGTTAAGAACGTCCCCGGACGCTTCAACCCTGCGGCTTTCCAGCTGCACGATTATGCTCGGAATGACATGTTTCGCAATCAAATCAAGGGGCATGTCAACCACTGCACGCCAGTGCGAGCCGAGGCGAATATCCCGCGTAGACTCAAAGCCGAGATGTTCAAGCAGGAAAACTATCTCTTGCTCTGACAAATACACTGGTGCACTCAGGTGTGGCTTTTCCGTACGCCAAACATCGATCTTGTGCCCAGTGACTACACCACTGAATGCTAGATTCGCACGAGATATGAGCGAATCAACGACAAGAGCCCAATCCTCCTTTCTGCCGAGGAAATACTGCCACCAGGTGTACACATCTTTGGAAGTTAGGAGCTCAAGCCGCTTCTTGAGTTGCATTGAGCGATCAAGCCTAGATTTTCTGTATCTAGCAAGCAGGAGCGGATCGTCAGGGGAAGACTCAAGAACGGCAGCCTGCAGTTCGACCTGGAACTCCACCTCCTTACCCTCTATCGCATAGATGGCGCAACGAGTTGCCAACTCTTCTATGTCCTCTGGTGTTCCGATAAATAGATTATTCCTACCCAGAACAATCTTCTCAACAGCACCTGCTGCGTGCGGCTTCTTATCGTCCAATCCAGAAGATCCACCGGCCTTTTGAGCGCATAGGTAGTCCAGGCGACTTATAATTTGAGAGTGCGACTCATGTAATAGCGCCTTGACCCCAACAGTCGTCGCAGCATTCGACTCCAGAAGTTTAATTGCTTCCGCGTGGCGCTGAAGAGCAAGCCACTCTTTAAATTCTTCGATGCTTGCGTCGCCTTTCGCTCTGCGCTGGGACACAAATTCGGCTGCAAGTGACACTATTGTTGCGAACCCCGTGACTGCATCGATAACCATTTCACCACCTGGTAGACGGACTCTGCCGATTATGCCATCTGTTTTTAGTCAACTGGAAATTCGCCCGAGTACCCCACTAGGCCCGGCGTAATCGTCCATTCAATGGATAAAGACCTCCCGGGTCTAACAACTGGCGCCTAAAGACTGCCCTGTGCCAGATCAATCGCTAAGTCATGTCCCTCAGGCTTGACAGTACCCCGTAGTCTACGGGACATGCCCGTTCCAGATCGAATGATCTGGACTCTCGGCCGATAGGTAATGCCTCTGACATCCAGCTCCAAGTAATCAATCCAATAGGGGTGCATATTTTTTGCGTCACCTACGAGGTCCGCAGTCGAGCTAAGGACCGAATCTCCACCATCAATGGCTTCGAAAATCCCTCACCCTTTAGGACTCCTCAGGGATCGAGGACGGCTAAGCTAGCGTTTTGATGGGGATCGCTTTCTCTTCAATCTTGATTCGTAGCTAACTACCAAATCAATCAGCGTCGTGCCATATGCAACGGCAAGCTCACTAATCTCTATCAGATCAAGCCGGCGCATGCCTCGCTCCAGCTCACTGATGCGCGATTGCCCCACATCCAGCCGCGCTGCTACCTCAACCTGTGTGAGGTTAGCCTCGAGGCGGAGGTCACGTAGGAGCTCGGCAAGAACTAGATGCTCAGGTTGATGGATTGTCTTCTTCATGACCGCGCATATGGGAAAGGCGGCTTCCAAAGCTATATCCAACTTCCAGATAGCGGTAAATCGTATATTCTTGAGGCCTATCTCTTGGAGATGCACCATGTCGAGGGGACGAATGGGTACGCGGGAGCACACTAGCCTTGCCCCAGCAGAGCAGTTAGCTCGGCCGCTCAAGCTTCTCACTGATCCGCAGCCACATGCCTCGCACGTCGCATGCAGGCGCGCACTCTGTGGGGTTTCTTGGAGTGGCATTTCGTCCATAAGGACCCTCTTCAAAAACGTTCCGCGGGCATGGTTGCGCATTTCAAGCCGCCTCATCACCCCCACCTCTCCAAACCCTCAACTCCAGTTCACCGCATCGTTCGCACCAGCTGCGACCCCCTGCGAGCTTCATCCCACTTCCGCACATCCACCGCACTCCACTTCGCATCATCGCGAATATTCGGTTGACCCTCTGCATACCCGAACGCATGGTGCACGCATGAACACACTCACGCGCATTGCCCTGCTTGGCGACGTGGCCAGCATCCGCCAGGGCCACCCCTTTCGCGGTGCCATTGCCGCCGTGCCGGAGGGCCCGGTGCAGGTCATTCAACTCAAGAATCTGGCCCTGGATGGGCTGCAGGAACGCGACCACCTGCTGCGCACCGCGCTGCGTGCGCGCAAGCCGCCAGACTGGGTGCAGGATCAGGATGTTCTGATCGCCGGGCGCGGCAATCACCCGCTGGCGATGCTGCTGCACAACCCGCCAGAATCCACGGTGTGCAGTCCGCATCTGTATGTGCTGCGGGTGTGCACGCCCGATCTGCTGCCGGCCTTCCTGGCCTGGCAGTTGAACCAGCGCGCGGCACAGGCGTACCTGCGCCAGCAGGCGGCGGGGTCGCGCCAGCAGAGCCTGCGCAAAACGGCGGTGGCGCAGTTGCCGGTGCATGTGCCGCCGGTGGCGCAGCAGCGCCGCATTGTGGGCATTGCCAGTGCGGCGCAGGCCGAACAGCGCTGCCTGGAAGCGCTGATCCACATTCGCCAACAGGAGATTGCCGTGGTGGCCGAGCAGGTGTTGCAAGGGAGTGGCGCATGAAGATGATGGCGGGCCTGCCCGGTGCACACGCCACGCACGCCGCGCTGAGCGCCGCGCGCGAGCCCCTCAACGACGCCGCCGATGGCAACGCGGCCACTTACCTGCTGTTGGCGCTGTTGCTGCTCAAGATCGCCAGCGACACCGATGCCGCCGCGCAGGACCCGGATCAAACCTACGGCGCGCCGCTGCACTGGCCGCCCACCGCGCCCGGGGCGCAGCTGCTGGTAGTCCCGCCCGAGGCGCGCTTTGAGCTGCTGTTCCGCCAGCGTTTCGCCCCCGGCAATGACCGCCGCATCACCACCGCACTGCAGCAGCTCACCCAGGCCAACCGCGCCACGCTTGCCGAGGTGTTCGATGTGCTGCGCCTGCACGATGGCTGGCCGCGCGATGCCGAGCACCGCGATGTGGCGCTCTCTCGCGTGCTGGGCCGCATGACGGTGCCGGCGCTGGACTTCCGTCCCCTGCGCGGCACCTACCGGGCCGACATCGGGCAAGCGGTGGACCGCGTGCTGGAACGCAGCCAGCCCCGCCGCAGCCCCGCACCTGTGGCCCACGTGCCCGACCCGCTGGGCTGGCTGATGGCCGGGCTGATGGACCCTCGCGAGGACGAGACCATCTGCGATGTGGCCTGCCACCACGGCAGCCTGTTGCTGGCGGCCAGCCGCTGGGCGCGCACCACCCACGGCGCACGCCGGCACCAGTTGCTGGGCCAGGAAGAGGGCGACACCGCCTGGGCCTGCGCGCGCCTGCGCCTGCTGCTGCATGGCGAAGACAACCACGCGGTGCATGCCGGCACCCCGCTGCTGCACGACGCCCTGGTGGATGCCACCGGGGAGCTACGGCGGTTCCATGTGCAGCTCACGCGCCCGCCGTTTGCGCTGGCGTGGTCGCCCGAGCGCGGCATCCGCGATACGCACCAGCGCTTTGTGCATGGCATGCCACCGCGCCAGTGGGGCCATCTGGCGCTGTTGCAGCACATGGTGAGAACGATGGACCGGCACACCGGGCGCATTGCGATGGTGGTGCCGCACGGGGTGCTGTTCCGCGATGGTGAGGAAGCGTTGATTCGCCGCAGCCTGCTGGACGCCAACTTGATTGACGCGGTGATCGGCCTGCCCGACCGGCTGTTTGCGGGCAGCCCGGTGGCGACCGCGCTGCTGGTGCTGCGCGCGATGCGCGATGACGAGAACGTGCTTGTTGTGGACGCGCGTCAGTTGCAGCCGGCTACCAAGCGTGGCCCCCGGCTGGACCAGGCCGCTGCAGAGCAGGTGCTGGCGCTGTGCCGCCGTCGCGAGGAGGTGGCCGGCGTGGCCTGTCTGGCGACGCCGCAGATGCTGGCCTTGCAGGGCAGCAACCTGAGCATCGCGCGCTATGTGCAGCCGGGCGAGCACGCCCAGGTGCCCACGCTGGAGGCGCTGCGTGGGCAGCGTGCGCGGTTGCGCTCGCGGTTGGGCGCGTTGGAGCAGGCACTGGACGGCGATCTTGCGGAGCTGGAAGAGCGGCCAGCAAAAGCGGGCTGACACTGCGGTGCACGCTGGGTTGATTGGCGCCCGCTATGTGCATGCTTCGGTGCATTGAAACTGTTCACTGCACCGTGCAGCGGATGTGCAGGAAACGGAATGGTGCACACGGCGTGGCGCGTAGCGGCTGCGCCAGACTGCGGGCATGCGCTATCGAATCTTCCGTTTCGCCACGCCGCCGCTGTGCCGTTTCCCGCTGCAAGGCGCGCTGTCATGAGCCGCGCACCGGTGCGCGGGATGGTAACCCGCTCCACCTTGGGCTGGTTGCAGCGCCTGGGCTGGCAGTACCTGGCGCCGAACCGGCGCTGTTCCCTGCGCGGCGATGACGGCAGCATGCTGCTGGACGGCCGTCTGCGGCAGTACCTGCAGCAGCTGCGCTTTGAGGCGCACGGTGAGAAGTGGCCGCTGGATGCGGACGGCATTGCGCAGGTGCTGGCCGCCGTAACCCAAGGGCCGCTGCGGCGTGGCTCACAGGCAGGCAACGACGCCCTGCTGGTCGCGCTGCGCAACGGGGTATGCGTAGCGCAACGGCTGCCAGATGGCCGCACGGTACGGGCCACGGTGCCGCTGGTCGATTGGGCCGAGCCGCTTAACAACCAATGGGACATCGCCAGCGCGCGTGACGAGGGCCAGCCGCTGCTGGATGCGGCGCCACGGATTGATGTGCTGATGGGCTACGTCAACGGCCTGCCCTTGCTGCGGCTGCTGTGCGTGGAGCGCGATGGGCAGGCGCGCTGGGGCCGGGATGCGGCGGCCATTGCCTTGCACTACCGGCATGTGCGCGCCCGCGGCAATGCGTGCAGCCCGCCGTTGCTGCTGGCGCTGGACCGGCGCGGCGGGCTGCACGCATTGCCGCGGGCGCGCACATGCCGGTAGTGCAAGGCAATG
>LNAP01007386.1_pt1 | contig 24047 bp, 20 predicted proteins | sample 602601 | NCBI WGS metagenome assembly LNAP01 (sample SAMN02440304, study PRJNA202911) | soil metagenome | biome: Subtropical and temperate rainforests or woodlands; isolation source: soil samples (1 kg each in a 20% v/v slurry with milli Q water) were... ...
GATCAATCGTCACGGTATCCGGATGGGCACCAGTGAGTTGTATCGTGCGGTAGAGGCATTGCCGGAAATACTCGACAGCCTGGTGGTGGATCTGGAGTACTTGGGCAAACCCTCCTACATGCCGCTGTTTGTTGTGCTGCAACCAGGCATTGAACTGGACCCGCCATTGTACGAGCGCATCAATGCGCGTATTCGTAACGCGCTCACTGCCCGCCACGTTCCAAACGATATTTTCGTCGTGGATGCGATACCGCGCACGCTCTCTGGCAAGAAGCTTGAATTGCCAATCAAAAAACTCCTGTTGGGGCATCCGCTGGAAAGTGTGGTCAACCCCGATTCGATGGCCAACCCCGAAACCCTAACCTGGTTCGTTGCCTTTGCAGCGCAGCGGGCACAAGCATTGAGTGAGTAAATGTGCATTTTGTCGGTATTTGAGCGGGTAAGGAGTTACGCATGAATCGTGAAGTGGTGGTCTTGAGTGCTGTGCGCACAGCGATAGGTACCTTTGGTGGTAGCCTGAAAGACGTTCCTTTAAAAACGCTCGCCACGACGGTTGTACGGGAAGCCTTGAAGCGCTCGCAAGTCCCGGCAGGGCACATAGGTCACGTGGTCATGGGGAACGTGATTCCCACCGGGCCTGAAGATGCCTATTTGAGTCGGATTGCGGCTGTTGATGCAGGTATTCCGTTTCAGGTGCCTGCGTTTAACGTCAATCGTCTATGCGGTTCCGGGTTGCAAGCCATCGTCTGCGCAGCCCAATCGATTCTGTTGGGGGACGCTGACTTCGCCATCGCCGGTGGGGCCGAGTCGATGAGCCGAGGCCCGTTCATTCAGCCTTCGATGCGCTGGGGTGCCCGAATGGGAGATGTGCAGTCTGTCGACGCCACATTGGGCATCCTGCATGACCCATGGAAGCAGAATCACATGGGCGTTACCGCCGAAAACGTCGCCAATCGATTTATGATTACTCGTGAAATGCAAGATGCACTGGCGCTGGAAAGTCAACGCCGCGCAGCGCGTGCAATCGCTGAAGGCAGGTTTGATAGCCAAATCGTGCCGGTGGAAATCAAGACGCGAAAGGGCACATCGACCTTTTGTGTGGACGAACATGTGCGCGCTGACGTGACTGCCGAGCAGCTGGCGCGAATGAAGCCAGCCTTCAAACCCGATGGGCTGGTGACGCCTGGTAATTCGTCCGGCATCAATGATGGAGCATCAGCGCTTGTGCTGGCCGAGGCGGCCAGTGCCCAGGAGCTGGGCTTGAAACCACTGGCGAGGCTGATCGGGTATGCCCATGCCGGTGTCGATCCAGACTACATGGGAATAGGTCCATTGCCTTCGACTCGCCTGGTGCTGCAGCGCACCGGCCTGAAAATATCGGATCTGGACGTGATCGAGGCCAACGAAGCATTTGCCGCGCAAGCATGTGCGGTTATTCAAGAGTTAGGACTCGATCCGCAAAAGGTCAACGCCAATGGTTCGGGAATCTCCCTGGGGCATCCGGTGGGTGCGACCGGGGCATTGATTGCCACCAAGGCCATCCATGAGTTGCATCGTATTGGAGGGCGCTATGCACTGGTTACTCTGTGCATCGGTGGTGGGCAGGGGATAGCTGCCATTTTTGAACGCCTCTAGGGTCTGAACTTACCGTTTGGAGTATCAATTAGAAAGAAAGACCATGGATCTAGTGACGGAGAACAATTCAAAGTTCCATCGGAGCAGACCCTTGTCATGCGGCAATTGCATAGTACCTCGCCGAGTAGCGTCAGCCTCTAGATCGTGGACAGGTATTAGCGATTCGGATGCTTGTGAATATCGATCCAGTCAGGCGTTTCAAGCAGCGTTATTAATGTAACTGAACGTGCAAGCATGCTTGTGAAACTTTTGGAGGTTTATCGATGCGTCCTACCGTTGGTTTTCTTTTGCATGATGTAGCGCGGCTAATGCGGAAGCGTTTCGAGCAGCGTACTCGCGGTTTGGATCTGACTCGATCTCAGTGGCAGGTGCTGGACAAGTTGTCTATTAATGAAGGCATTCACCAAAAGGGGCTAGCTGACTTGTTGGAAATTGAGTCAGTCACTCTTTTGCGTTTGCTCGATAAGATGCAAATCAGGGGACTGATTGAGCGTCGTCGGCATTGGACCGACCGACGGTTGACCCTTTTATACCTCACGCAGGCCTCCCATCCTTTGCTCCAGGTTATGCAGGGCTTGGGAGAGGAAACACGTGTGGAAGCAATGGCTGGATTCAGTGACGCTGAGCACCAACAGATGATGCAAATGCTGACGCGCATGCGCGAGCAACTGGTGCATGCTTGCATGCTTTTGCCGTTACCACCGCGAAGAACCGGTGCCGAAAACTGATTGGCGATCTGCTTCTGTAGGCCTTTGAGCAACCAGCATGGCGTGTCGGCTGTGGCTCGCCTTAGGAGGGCACGCTGTTGCGCTATCGCACAATAACGGGAGGTCAGCCACACAAAACCCTGACACTGGTATGACGGGGTCTGGTACGGAAAGGTAGCGGGCTGCCATGATTAGATTGTCAGACAGCTTGCAATCGGTCGATAGCTCAGACTTGACCAAACCTAGTCGCAAGTTTAATTTAAGAAGCCTACCGTCTGAGCAAATTCGACAAAGCGCCGGTTGCCAACGGAAAGGTATTCATTCGCCCGCCAGCATAGGCTGAAGTTCACATATTCTCTTATTGTTTTTATCGATAGAGCGTTTTTAAATTTGTCCGTACAACATGGCCTTTAACGCATCGCTTGGCAAGCCTTCTATCCGCCATTCATCAGCTGATAAGTGCATCAAAATTATTTTTATCATGGGCTTAGGAGTTATTTGAGTGCCGCGGAAATGTTGAATCGTTAGCTAAGCGGTTGTGCAGATAGGTCGCCCAGTATTCCAGCTGTCGCGTGTTCAGCATTTCGAAGCGACAACATCAGCAATCCTGCTGGCGCTTCGGAAGTCATCGCCGACGACGCTCTACGACATTAAAATCCAATACTGTACGGTTCGAGATCTGGACCTTCGTCGTATCCAATAAATGAATAAATTGCCAACATACTGGGGTACTGGAGGATCATCGATGCCTGCGTGGGGACTGTTGACTAGCAGCACCAATTTTTTTCGCAGCGTTTGAGTTTCCAGAAAGGTCTCCGGCCGCAATCTGCTATCCGATGGCAAAGCAGTCTTGGGATGATCTCATTCCACAATCTAATGACTTTGTTTTGTTTTCTAATGACCACTGAAGGGAAGGTAGGTAGTAAATGCAATAGGCCGTCTAAACCACAAGTTTATAGTGGCGCCTATGGAAACCTTCAGGAGTATCGAATGCGTTGTTCGCAGCGCCGGAGTCGGCAGCCTTGCCGAGGTCGCTCGATGTTTAAGCATATTAGCTGGGTAACCAAGAGTGTCGCCAAGCTGGAAGTGCGCCCCGGGTGCGAAAGTTCAGCGCCGAATTGCGGAAATTACTTTAGCAATGGCCCAGTAGCACGACCATTCTGGCCTTTAACGTTCGTGTCAGATGGCTGGCTGATCCCATTCTCAATAAAATGAATTTTGATCGAAACAAGAAGCATTCACAGGTTGCGTCACCGGCAGGTTCACGCCGATGCTTGCCAAGGGCATTGCTCGTCTGCTGGCTGCTGGAAACTCATTTTTTGCACGGAGATACGGGAAAACTGAACCCAGCCCCCCCCTCTGCTAAAAGTTTAAATCTCAATCTACGGCACGTACTTTTATTCAATGGAAATCAAGATCGACTTATTCAATAGAATCAGGTTGATAATTACCTGTCGTGGTTGGAAGTATCAAATTTAGTAGGGCGAAAAAACTTCGATACGTTTCAATTTCTGATGACTCTATTTCAGCTTTTAATGGTACTTGTCGCCTAATACGTTACGTATTTATGACAATTCTATTAATACTACATTTTGTGTTTTGTCGACCGAGGTCCCCCACGTATCGTGCCGCACATGGATAAATGGATAGCATTGGTCAAGGCCAAGATGAGTGAACTCAAGATCACTCAGGAAATACTCGCCGACCGCCTCGGGATGTCCCAGGGTGGCATCGGGCATTGGCTGACAAAACGCCGTCAGCCTGGCATCGACGACATGAATCGCGTGCTGCAGGCCCTGGGCCTGGATTTTCTCGAAGTGGCGCTGGTGATTCGCGAACATGGGCAGGAACAGGACGATGAGGTCTGCCTGACGCAAAAGTACAACCCGTACTTTCGCTACCCGGTCAGTGACTGGCGGGACACCGTGCAGGTGCGCGATGGCGAGCGGGCGCCGTACCGTTTCGAACTGTCTGACTACCACGCTCGAGGCGCGGCGTTCTGGCTGACGGTGGTTGGCGATGCCATGACCGCTCCCAGCGGTCCCAGCGTTGCCGAGGGCATGTTGATCCTGGTGGACCCGGATGTGGACGCGGTGCCGGGCAAGCTGGTGATCGCGCAATGGCCGGACAGCAGCGAGGCGATTTTTCGCAAGTTGAGTGAGGAGGGCGGGCAGCGTTACCTGGTCCCGCTCAATCCGACCTACCCGAAAAGCCTGTTCACCGACGAGTGCCGAATTATCGGCGTGGTGGTCCAGGCAACCGTGAAATTCTAGCCAGGCCGGCCCGCGTCATGCGCGGGGCCGGCCTGGCTGTCAGGCTTCTTCCAGTTCGACCAGGGCACTGCCTTCGCTGACCATCTCGCCTTCCTGGCAATACAGCGCCTTGATCACACCGGCGTGGGGTGCGCGGATGCTGTGCTCCATCTTCATGGCCTCCAGCACCACCAGTTGCGCCCCGGCCTCGACCGTTTGCCCGGCCTCCACCAGCACGCGCACGATGCTGCCATTCATGGGGGCGGTGAGCCCGCCGTGATGGGCGTGACTGGCTTCTACGGCGGTGATCGGGTCGTAGGTCTCGATGCGGCGCAGTTCGCCTTCCCATTGCAGGTAGACACAGTCGCCACGGCGGATCGCCCGGTGCTGGCGACGCACGCCTTCGTGCTCGGTCAGCAACTGCTCGCCCTTGAGTCGGGCGCTTTGGGATTGGGGGTTACCCAGCGTCAACGCGCGGTCCTGGCCCTCGCAACTCAGGTGCAGGGTGATTTGCGCGGGCAAACCGGCGCGCATACCGTTGCCGATAGCCCACGGCGAGCTTGGGTCATCGCTGCGCGATGGGCTGTGCAGGCTCTGGGCGAATGCCTGGGCGGCGGCTTGCCAGAACGCGTCGCTGAGTGCCGCAGGTTGTGGCAAAAGCTGTTCCTGGTAACGGGGGATGAACCCGGTATCGAGTTCGGCCTGGGCAAACGCCGGATGGCCGATGATTCGCCGCAGGAAGTTGATGTTGGTCTTGAGCCCGCCAATCGCGAATTCGTCGAGCATGGCCAGCAGTCGCAAGCGCGCCTGCTCACGGTCCTCACCCCAGGCAATCAGCTTGCCGAGCATCGGGTCGTAGAACGGCGAAATCTCATCGCCTTCTTCAACGCCGCTGTCCACCCGGCGACCCGCACCCGGCGCGGATTCGCGATACAGTTCCAGGCGACCGGTAGCGGGCAGGAAGTCATTGCCCGGATCTTCGGCGTATAAGCGCACTTCAATCGCGTGACCGTTCAGCGGCACCTGGTCCTGGGTCATCGGCAAGGCTTCGCCGCGGGCCACACGAATCTGCCAGGCCACCAGGTCGAGGCCGGTAATGGCTTCGGTTACCGGGTGTTCGACCTGCAGGCGGGTGTTCATCTCCATGAAGAAAAATTCGCCGCGGGCATCCAGCAGGAATTCCACGGTGCCAGCACCGACGTAACCGATGGCCTGTGCCGAACGCACGGCCGCTTCGCCCATGGCGCGGCGCAGTTCAGGGCTCAGGCCGGGCGCCGGCGCTTCTTCGACGACTTTCTGGTGCCGACGCTGAATCGAGCAGTCGCGTTCGTTGAGGTACAGGCAGTTGCCGTGTTGATCGGCGAACACCTGGATCTCCACGTGGCGGGGTTTGAGCAGGTACTTCTCCACCAGCATCCGCGAATCGCCGAACGACGATTGAGCTTCACGTTGCGCCGAGGCCAGGGCTTCGGCCAATTGGCTGACGTCCTCGACCACTTTCATGCCCTTGCCGCCGCCACCGGCCGTGGCCTTGAGCAGCACCGGGTAGCCGATGCGTTCGCAGGCGTCGCGGAAGGTCTCGAGGTCCTGGGCTTCACCGTGATAGCCCGGTACCAACGGCACGCCAGCGGTTTCCATCAAGGCCTTGGCCGCGGATTTACTGCCCATGGCGTCGATGGCCGAGGCGGGCGGGCCGAGGAAGATCAGGCCAGCGGCTTCGATGGCGCGGGCGAACCCGGCATTCTCGGAGAGGAAACCGTAGCCGGGATGGATCGCCTGGGCACCGCTGGCCTTGGCGGCGGCAATCAACTTGTCGATTTGCAGGTAACTGTCGGCGGCCTTGCTGCCGCCGAGGTCGACACGGATATCGGCTTCACGGCTGTGTCGGGCATCGCGGTCGGTGGCGCTGTGTACAGCCACGGTGGTCAGGCCCAGGGCTTTGGCGGTGCGCATTACCCGACAGGCGATTTCGCCGCGGTTGGCCACCAACAGGGTAGTGAGGACAGGTGCGCTCATCAACGCGGCTCCTTGGTGGTGGTTGCGGCTTGCCAGCTCGGCGGACGTTTTTGCAGGAAGGCGCGCAGGCCTTCCTGGCCTTCCGGGCTGACGCGGATGCGGGCAATGGCGTTCTCGGTGTAGCGACGCAGGGACGGGGTCAGCGTGCCGTCGCCGACTTCACGCAGCAGGTCCTTGCTGGCGCGCATGGCCGCCGGGCTGTTGAGCAGCAGGTTGTCGATCCACTGTTCGATTTTCTGTTCCAGCTCGGCCGTCGGGTAACTCTCCGACAACAGGCCGAGCTCCCGTGCCCGTTGCCCGCCGAAGCGCTCAGCGGTCAAGGCATAGCGTCGGGTGGCGCGCTCGCCCATGGCTTGTACCACGAACGGGCTGATCACGGCCGGTGCCAGGCCGATACGCACTTCCGACAGACAGAACTGCGCGTCATCGGCGCCGATGGCCATGTCACAGCAACTGATCAGGCCCAGGGCGCCGCCGAACGCCGCGCCTTGCACCACGGCCAGGGTCGGGATTTTCAGCTTGGCGAGGTTGTACATCAACTCTGCCAGTTCTCGGGCGTCGTCGAGGTTGGTGGCGTAATCGAGTTCAGCCGATTGCTGCATCCAGGCCAGGTCGGCGCCGGCGCTGAAGTGTTTGCCGCGACCACGCACCAGCAGGAAACGCACGTTGGCATCGCTGGCCACCTTGTCCAGGGCGAGGATCAGTTCGCGGATCATCTGGGCGTTGAAGGCGTTGTTCTTTTCTTCACGACTGAGCCACAGCGTGGCAAAGCCACGCGGGTCGGTCAGCAGTTCGAGGGTGTTGAAGTCGCTCATATTCATCCTTCTCCACGGTCTTTGTGGGAACTGGCTCGCTCACGATTGGTGGCGATTGCTGCGCAATCGAACGGGGATAAATCCCCTCGCCACAAAAGCCCGTTCCTACAAAAAAATCACATCCGGAACACGCCGAAGCGGCTCGGTTCGATGGGTGCGTTCAACGACGCGGACAAGGCCAGTGCCAGGACATCGCGGGTCTGGGCCGGGTCGATGACGCCGTCATCCCACAGGCGAGCGCTGGAATAGTAGGGGTGGCCCTGTTCTTCGTACTGGTCGAGGATCGGTTGCTTGATCTCGGCTTCCTGCTCGGCACTGAAACCATGACCACCACGCTCGGCCTGCTCGCGCTTGACCTGCACCAACACGCCGGCTGCCTGTTCGGCACCCATCACGCCGATGCGCGCGTTCGGCCACATCCACAGGAAACGTGGATCGTAGGCCCGACCACACATGCCGTAGTTACCGGCGCCGAAGCTGCCGCCGATGATCACGGTGAACTTCGGCACCTTGGCGCAGGCCACGGCGGTCACCAGTTTCGCCCCGTGCTTGGCGATGCCGCCGGCTTCGTATTTTTGCCCGACCATGAACCCGGTGATGTTCTGCAGGAACAGCAGCGGGATGCCGCGCTGGCAAGCCAGCTCGATGAAGTGCGCACCTTTCTGTGCAGCTTCGGCAAAGAGAATGCCGTTGTTGGCCAGGATCGCGATCGGGTAACCGTGCAGGTAGGCAAAACCGCACACCAGCGTGGTTCCGAACAGCGCTTTGAATTCGTCGAACACCGAGCCGTCCACCAGCCGTGCAATTACTTCACGCACGTCGAACGGTTGCTTGGCATCGGCCGGCACGATGCCGTACAGCTCGTCGCTGGCGTAGAGCGGGGCGATCGGTGCGCGTTGCTGCACTTCACCCAGCTTGCGCCAGTTGAGGTTGGCAACGCTGCGGCGGGCGATGGCCAGGGCATGTTCGTCGCTTTCGGCGTAATGGTCGGCCACACCGGAGATCTTGCAGTGCACATCGGCCCCGCCCAGGTCTTCGGCGCTGACCACTTCGCCCGTCGCGGCTTTCACCAGCGGTGGGCCGGCGAGGAAGATGGTCGCTTGCTCGCGCACCATGATTGCCTCGTCGGCCATGGCCGGTACATAGGCACCGCCCGCGGTGCAGGAGCCCATGACCACGGCAATCTGCGGGATGCCCTGGGCGCTCATGTTGGCCTGGTTGAAGAAGATCCGCCCGAAGTGCTCACGGTCCGGAAACACTTCATCCTGGCGCGGCAGGTTGGCGCCGCCGGAATCCACCAGGTAGATGCACGGCAGGCGATTCTGCTGGGCGATCGTCTGGGCGCGCAGGTGCTTTTTCACTGTCAGCGGGTAGTACGAGCCACCTTTTACCGTGGCATCGTTGGCGACGATCATGCATTCGACGCCTTCCACGCGGCCGATCCCGGCAATCACGCCAGCGGCGGGAACGTCTTCGCCGTACACCTCGTAGGCGGCCAACTGGCTGATCTCCAGAAATGGCGAACCCGGGTCGAGCAGGCGGTTGATGCGCTCGCGCGGCAGCAGCTTGCCCCGGGAGGTGTGGCGTTCTTGCGCTTTCGGGCCGCCACCTTGTGCCACCTGGGCAAGCAGGGTGTGCAGGGCATCGACCTGTTTGAGCATCGCCGCGCTGTTGGTCGCGAACTCCGCCGAACGGGGGTTGAGCTGGGTATGCAGGATAGCCATGGACAGCTCCGTTTAGCGGGTTTCGTTGAACAGTTCGCGACCGATCAGCATCTGGTACCCGCGCCGATTTCGTACAGCTTGGCGTCACGCAGCAGGCGCCCGGCCGGGAATTCGTTGATGTAGCCGTTGCCACCGAGAATCTGGATCGCGTCGAGGGCCATTTGCGTGGCGCGTTCGGCGCTGTAGAGGATCACGCCGGCAGCGTCCTTGCGCGTGGTTTCGCCGCGCTCGCAGGCCTGGGCCACGGCGTACAGGTAGGCGCGGCTGGCGTTGAGCTGGGTGTACATGTCGGCAACCTTGCCCTGGATCAGCTGGAACTCGCCGATGCTCTGGCCGAACTGCTTGCGGTCGTGGATGTAGGGCACGATCAGGTCCATGCAGGCCTGCATGATCCCGGTCGGGCCGCCTGAAAGCACGACGCGTTCGTAGTCGAGTCCGCTCATCAGCACCTTCACGCCGCCGTTAAGCGCGCCGAGGATGTTTTCTTCCGGCACTTCGACGTCATCGAAGAACAGCTCGCAAGTGTTCGAGCCGCGCATGCCGAGCTTGTCGAACTTGTTGCTGCGGCTGAAGCCTTTCCAGTCGCGCTCGACGATAAAGGCGGTGATGCCGTGGGGGCCTTTTTCCAGGTCGGTCTTGGCGTAGATCACGTAGGTGTTGGCGTCCGGGCCGTTGGTGATCCAGGTCTTGCTGCCATTGAGCACGTAGTGGTCGCCGCGTTTGTCGGCGCGCAACTTCATCGAAACCACGTCGGAACCGGCATTAGGCTCACTCATGGCCAGGGCGCCGATGTGCTCGCCGCTGATCAGCTTGGGCAGGTACTTGGATTTCTGTTCGTGGTTGCCATTGCGGTTGATCTGGTTGACGCAGAGATTGGAGTGCGCGCCGTAGGACAGGGCTACAGAAGCCGAGCCACGGCTGATTTCTTCCATCGCAACCACGTGCGCCAGGTAGCCCAGGCCGGCGCCGCCGTACTCTTCCGGCACGGTGATGCCCAGCAGGCCCATGTCGCCGAATTTACGCCACAGGTCAGCGGGGAACAGGTTGTCGATGTCGATCTGAGCGGCGCGCGGGGCGATCTCCTTGGCGACGAAGGACTGGACCTGATCGCGCAGCATGTCGATGGTTTCACCGAGGGCAAAGTTCAGGGATGGGTAGCTCATGGGTCACCTTTTGGCTTTTTTGTTGGGCGGGGAGGGCAGTGTTTTGGCTCTCACCTTTACGTTAACGTAAACCTGTGACGAATGGCTGTCAATCGCCCTTTACGTTAACGTCAACTTGAGCGAGAGTAGAGGCAGGTTCCTGTAGGAGCAGCCGGTCGACGCTCGAATGCTCGCGATGAACGCAAGGCTGAAGCGTTTATTCAGAAAACACGCGTTATTGTTGACGACTTTCGCGAGCATTCGAGCGTCGACCGGCTGCTCCTACAGGTATCCGTCGGTAGCCCATCAATAAAGACAATAGGGGTCGTCATGGATCAACCCAGTGCAAGCCCGCAACGCAGTTACACCCGTGGTTCCCAGGACAAAGCCTTGCTGGCGATGACCATCGGCCAGGCGTTCGACAAACCCGAACGGGGAAGCGCTGGTCGTGCGCCATCAACAGCTGCGCTACACCTGGCGACAATTGGCCGATGCGGTAGACCTGCATGCCCGGGCGTTATTGGCGCTGGGCCTGCAGGCCGGCGACCGCCTTGGCATCTGGGCGCCTAACTGTGCCCAGTGGTGCATTACACAGGTCGCCACCGCGAAGATTGGCGTGATCCTGGTCAACATCAACCCGGCCTATCGCAGTTCCGAACTCGAATACGTGTTGAAGCAGTCCGGCTGCCAATGGCTGGTCAGCGCCGGGTCTTTCAAGACCTCCGATTATCACGCCATGCTGCAGGGCCTGGTGCCGGAGCTGGCAGGGCAAGCCATCGGCAAATTGCACAGCGAGCGCCTGCCGGAACTGCGCGGCGTGATCAGCCTCGACGCGCAGCCGCCGCAGGGTTTCCTGCCCTGGTCGCAATTGACCGGGCTGGCGGGCAGCGTATCGGTCGAGCAATTGCATGAACGCCAGGACAGCCTGCACTTCGATCAGGCGGTGAACATCCAGTACACCTCCGGCACGACCGGCTTCCCCAAGGGCGCGACCCTCAGCCACTACAACATTCTCAATAATGGCTACATGGTCGGCGAGAGCCTGGGCCTGAGCGCCGTCGACCGTCTGGTGATCCCGGTGCCGTTGTACCACTGCTTCGGCATGGTCATGGGTAACCTCGGTTGCATCACCCACGGCAGCACCATGATCTACCCCAGCGACGCGTTCGATCCGCTGCTGACCCTGCGCACTGTCGCCGAAGAAAAAGCCACCGCGCTCTACGGTGTGCCGACCATGTTCATCGCCATGCTCGATCAGCCACAACGCGCCGAGTTCGACCTGTCGAGCCTGCGCACCGGGATCATGGCCGGGGCGACTTGCCCGATCGAGGTCATGCGCCGGGTCATCAATGAAATGCACATGAACGAAGTGCAGATTGCCTATGGCATGACGGAAACCAGCCCGGTGTCGTTGCAGACAGGTCCCTCGGACGACCTCGAGTTGCGCGTGACCACTGTCGGCCGTACCCAGCCACAGCTGGAAAGCAAAATCATCGACGAAGCGGGCAATCTGGTGCCCCGTGGCACCATCGGTGAGCTCTGTACTCGCGGCTACAGTGTGATGCTCGGCTACTGGAACAACCCGCAAGGTACGGCGGAAGCCATCGACCAGGCCGGCTGGATGCACACCGGCGACCTGGCCAGCATGAATGAAGAGGGCTACGTGTGCATTGCCGGGCGCAACAAGGACATGATCATTCGTGGTGGCGAGAACATTTACCCGCGCGAGCTGGAAGAGTTCTTCTTCACCCACCCGGCGGTGGCCGATGTGCAGGTGATCGGCATTCCGTGCTCGCGTTATGGTGAAGAGATCGTTGCCTGGATCAAGTTCCACCCCGGCCATAGCGCCACCGAGCAGGAGCTGCAAGCCTGGTGCAAGGAGCGCATCGCGCACTTCAAGACGCCGCGCTACTTCAAGTTCGTGGATGAGTTTCCAATGACCGTGACGGGCAAGATCCAGAAATTCAGGATGCGCGAGATCAGTATCGAGGAGTTGCGCATCAATAAAGCCTGACTCATCCCCTTGTGGGAGCGAGCCTGCTCGCGAAGGCGATAACACATCCAAAATGGATGTCGGCTGAACCACCGCTTTCGCGAGCAGGCTCGCTCCCACAGGGGTGGCACTGAATAATCCAAATCGCAGACAGCACAAAGGGGAGCCGAAGCTCCCCTTTAATTTTCGTTGCGCGTGCTCTTTTTTTATTATTGAGGGGCGGTTTGTTTTTGTTTTTGGTAACCGTGGCCCTTTACCGCTGTTTTTGTCGATCCCCATCCGGGATCAAGAGCAAACGTATTTTTTTGAGCGCTGATCTACTTTTTCGCTTAGCGATCCAACCAGTTCGGGAGCTACCTGAAGGTAGTTTTATTGTTCTCTGCCCGGTTGCGGGTAACTCCGAAAAGCACCCTGAAAAGCACATCTTCTCCAAAAAAATCTGTTAGCTGCGTCTCTGCCGTGTTGTTTTTGTTATTTTTATTGGGTTTGCCGCAATTTTTTTATTCTTGTTATGCGATAGATATAGCAGAAGCCGTGCCAACTTTTAAAAAACCTTTAAAAACAAGCACTTGGTGTTTTGTAGGGTTTTCGGCATCAGGGAAAACCCTACGTTTTGTTTCCGTGTTACTCGTTTTTGGCCACGCTTTTGTGTCTGCGGTAACACCCCGACACAACCGCACACTCAGTGTGCGCTGCGCGCCTTCGCTACACGGGAACCGGTGGGGCGCCCCAGCACGGTACAAATTTGCTGGCCGGCCAGGATCAGTGCATCCAGGTTGATTCCGGTTTCGATCCCGAGGCCGTTGAGCAGGTAAACCACGTCCTCGGTGGCGACGTTGCCGCTGGCGCCCTTGGCATAGGGGCAGCCACCAAGGCCGGCGATGGAGCTGTCGAACACCGAGATACCTTCCAGCAGGCTGGCGTAGATATTGGCCATGGCCTGGCCGTAGGTGTCGTGGAAGTGCCCGGCGAGTTTTTCCCGGGGCACATCGGCCGACACCACGTCGAACATCTTGCGTGTGGCGCCCGCGGTGCCGGTGCCGATGGTGTCGCCCAGCGACACCTCGTAGCAGCCCATGGCATAGAGTTCCCGTGCGACCCGTGCAACTTGCTCGGGTGCGACGTCACCCTCATAGGGGCAGCCCAGCACGCAGGACACGTAACCGCGCACGCTGACGCCATGCTGCTTGGCGGCCTCCATGATGGGGGCGAATCGCTCCAGGCTTTCACTGATCGAGCAGTTGATGTTGCGCTGGGAAAACGCTTCGGACGCCGCGGCGAACACCGCGACTTCCTTGACCCCGCAGGCAAGGGCATCTTCAAAGCCGCGCAGGTTGGGGGCGAGAGCGCCATAGGTCACGCCGGGTTTACGCTGGATCTGCGCAAACACCTCGGCGGAACCCGCCATCTGCGGTACCCACTTGGGCGAGACGAAACTGCCGACTTCTATATAGCCAAGGCCCGCCGCCGTCAGTGCGTCGACCAACTGCACCTTGTCGGCAACGCTGATGGGTTGGGCTTCGTTTTGCAAACCGTCGCGAGGGCCGACTTCGACAATGCGTACGTGGGTTGGTAGGGACATAAGAATCACCTGAAGTATTGGGTGAGCGGTGATCTAATGTGGGAGCGGGCTTGCTCGCGAATACGCCAGTTCAGCCCACATCAATGTTGAATGACAAATCGCATTCGCGAGCAAGCCCGCTCCCACATTCGATTTGTGTGGATCTATTGAACCGATTCCTGGTTCTTGAGGGTTTGTTCCAGCGCCTGCACACAGCGCTCTTCAGCCGTATCAAGCTCCAGTTTCATCTGCTCGATATCCAGCATCTGCTGTTCCAGTTGTTCCCGACGCTCGCTGATTTTCGCCAGCATGCTGTGCAGTTGCTTGGTGTTACCGCTGGAAGGATCGTAGAGCTCGATCAGCTCGCGGCACTCGGCCAGGGAAAAACCGATACGCTTGCCCCGCAGGATCAACTTCAGGCTGACCTTGTCGCGGGGTGAGTAGATGCGTTCCTGGCCACGTCGCTCGGGGCTGAGCAAACCTTGTTCTTCATAGAAGCGAATGGCCCGGGTGGTGATGTCGAGCTCACGGGCGAGGTCGGAAATGCTGTAGGTCTGGCTGCTCATGGGCGCGCTCGCAAAAGGTCATGGCGCTAAGCTAATGGCAGGTTGACGTTTACGTCAAGGGGCAGGGTTTTTCAGTAACCTCGCTGGCCCCATCGCGAGCAGGCTCGCTCCCACAGGGGATCTCTGTCTGACACAAATATTGTGTTCACTGGAGACCCATGTGGGAGCGAGCCTGCTCGCGAAGAAGGCGCTGCGGTCCAGCGTCCTACACCTTCTCCAGCTTCTTCTCCTGCGCCGTCACCTGCTGGCACAACTCGATCATCTGCTCGCGCATCCAGCGGTTCGCCGGGTCCTGGTCAGTGCTTTCGTGCCAGTAAAGGTGGGTTTCCACCGGGGGCACATCGTTGACCGGCAGATAAAAGGCGTGCAAATCGTTGCGGCGCGCGAAGCGTTCCGGCACGGTCATGACCATGTCGGTCTGCTGCAGCACCTGCGAGGCCATCAGGTAATGCTGGGAGCGCAGGGCGATCTTGCGCTGGATGCCCATTTTGCCGAGGGCCAGGTCGACATAACCCAGGCCGCTGCGACGGCTGGAAATGTGGATGTGGGTCAGTCCCAGGTAATCATCGAGGGTGAATTTTTCCTTGCCCGCCAGCGGGTGCCCTTTGCGCATGGCGCACACGTAGCGATCCTCCATCAACTTGACGTGACGCACCTGCGGGTCGGTGTTGAGTGGTGCATCCACGGCGAAGTCGAGTCGGCCCGCGGCCAGTTCCTTGGTGGTCTCGCGGCGCTTGGACAAAAAGCTTTCGATGATGACCGTCGGCGCAAGGCGGCGCAGGCGCTGGAACAGCGGTGGCAGGATCACGGCTTCAGTGAGGTCGGTCATGCTGATGCGGTAGGTCTTGACCGCCTGCAATGGATTGAAGATGCGGCTTTCCTGTACCGAAACGCGCAGCAGTGACAGCGCGTTGCGCACCGGGCCGATAATGTTTTGCGCCATGGGTGTTGGCACCATGCCTTGGGCGGTGCGCACGAACAATGGATCGTTGAAGGTCTCGCGCAGGCGGGCCAGCGCGTTGGACACCGCAGGTTGGGTAATCCCGACGATCTGGCCAGCACGGGTCAGGTTGGCTTCGGTGTAGATCGCGTCGAAGACGATGAAAAGGTTGAGGTCGACCTTGCTCAGATTCATTTACGCGGCTCTCTTATTGTGTGGACGGTAGCCTTGGCTATCAGTCGATCATATATCGGTGATGAATGTTTATACACGCCGAGAATAGGCTAGGTAAATTTTCATGGCTGTTCTAGCATCGATTGCATGACCTAAACAACCTCCCGCAAGAAGGTAGCTGCCCATGGATTTCGCTTATTCGCCCAAGGTGCAAGAACTGCGTGAGCGCGTGACCGCGTTCATGGACACCTATGTCTATCCCGCCGAAGCGGTATTCGAGCGTCAGGTCGCCGAGGGCGACCGCTGGCAGCCGACCGCGATCATGGAAGAACTCAAACTCAAGGCCAAGGCTCAAGGCCTGTGGAATTTGTTTCTGCCTGAGTCCGAGCTCGGCGCTGGCCTGACCAACCTTGAATACGCTCCGCTGGCGGAGATCATGGGGCGTTCGCTGCTGGGGCCTGAGCCGTTCAACTGTTCGGCGCCAGACACTGGCAACATGGAAGTACTGGTGCGCTACGCCAACGAAGAACAGAAACAACGCTGGCTCGAACCCTTGTTGCGCGGCGAGATTCGCTCAGCGTTCGCCATGACCGAACCAGACGTTGCGTCCTCCGACGCCACCAACATGGCCGCCCGTGCCGAGCGCCAGGGTGACGAGTGGGTGATCAACGGCAAGAAATGGTGGACCTCCGGCGCGTGCGATCCGCGTTGCAAGATCCTGATCTTCATGGGCCTGAGCAATCCCGACGCACCGCGCCATGCGCAGCACTCGATGATTCTGGTTCCGGTGGACACCCCCGGCGTGAAGATCGTGCGTCCGTTGCCCGTGTTCGGCTATGACGATGCACCTCACGGCCATGCTGAAGTGCTGTTTGAAAATGTCCGGGTGCCGTACGAAAACGTCCTGTTGGGTGAAGGGCGCGGCTTCGAAATTGCCCAGGGTCGTCTTGGCCCGGGCCGGATTCACCACTGCATGCGTTCGATCGGCATGGCGGAACGTGCGCTGGAACTGATGTGTAAACGCTCGGTGAACCGTACCGCGTTCGGCAAACCCCTGGCGCGTCTGGGCGGCAACATCGACAAGATCGCCGATTCGCGGATGGAGATCGACATGGCTCGCCTGCTGACGCTCAAGGCGGCGTACATGATGGACACCGTCGGAAACAAAGTGGCGAAGAGTGAAATTGCGCAGATCAAAGTGGTGGCGCCAAACGTGGCCTTGCGCGTAATCGACCGGGCGATCCAGATCCATGGCGGGGCAGGGGTGTCCAACGATTTCCCGCTGGCCTATATGTATGCCATGCAACGCACCCTGCGCCTGGCTGACGGCCCGGATGAAGTGCACCGCGCGGCGATCGGCAAGTTCGAGATCGGCAAATACGTGCCCAAGGAAATGTTGCGCAGCAGTCACTAAGACCGCAGTCGTAGCGTGGGCCCGATCCGGGCCCGCGTTCAATCCACGCTGGGCAGCCCGTAGAACGCCCGCGCGCACGCCGTACTGTGGGCGGCCAGGTCTTCCTGGCTTTCCCCGCGGTGCAAGGCCACCTCACGTAAGACTTCCGTCAGATACGCCGGCTCGTTGCGACCGTTTTTCGGTTTGGGCCGAAGGCTGCGCGGTAACAGGTATGGCGCATCGCTCTCCAGCATCAACCGCCCACGCTTGATCTCCTTGACCAGCGGGTGCAAATGCGTGCCTCGGCGCTCATCGCAAATCCAGCCGGTGATGCCGATGTGCAAATCCATGTCCAGGTAACTGAACAGGGCTTTCTTTTCGCCGGTGAAGCAATGCACCACGGCGGCCGGCAATTGATCGCGGTAGTCGCGCAGGATTTCCAGCAGGCGCTGGCTCGCATCGCGTTCGTGCAGGAACACTGGCATTTGCAGTTCTACCGCCAGCGCCAGGTGTTCTTCGAGGACTTTCTCCTGTTGTGCGCGCGGTGAAAAATCGCGGTTGAAATCCAGGCCGCATTCACCAATCGCCACGATGTTCGCTTCCTTCAGCAGGCTGCGCAGGCGACGCGCACTGTCGGCATTCCAGTCGCTGGCCGCGTGGGGATGAACGCCGGCGGTGGCGAACAGCCGTTGCGCTGTTTCGTCCAGTTGCTGGCACAACTCCAGTGCCTGCTCACTGCCCTCGACACTGGTGCCAGTGAGCACCAATTGGCAGACCCCGGCGGCATAGGCGCGGTCCAGTACAGCCTGGTGCTTGTCGGCAAAACTGGGGTTGGTCAGGTTGACGCCGATATCGATGAGTTGCATGGTGCTACCTCGGGCCCAGGGCCGCAAAGCATACCAGAGCCCAGGATTTATAAGAAAAGCCAAGAACTACAACAGGTTATCGCTGTCTCTTAATGCCGCGAAGAAGTCTGGGTGGTGACGCTGCCATCATTGTGCCAGTCTTTCGCGCATTGCCAGCGCTTCAGGGCGCTCTGTTTCTGTCGCTTGATTGCGTGAAGCCATTCATGCAGTCGACCTGAATTCTTTGCGGAGAGTGGATGATTCGTCCCTCGATTTTGCTACTGCTGTGTTGCTCGCTGCTGCTGCCGATGTCGGCGGTTGCGCGTCTGCCCGGGCCGCTGCAAGCCGTACCGGCGACCAAGGTGCGTGACCTGACGGACATCCGCAGCAGCCGCGTGCTGCGCGTGCTGGTCAATCAGAGCCGTAACAGCTCCGGCGAAGTCCAGGGCCAGGCCATCGGCGTCGAATACCATCGCTTGCGTGCTTTCGAGCAATACCTCAACGGCCATGCCCGCGACGGCCAGGAAATTACCCTCAAGATCATTCCCAGAGCCAAGGATCAACTGCTCGGCGCATTGCAGCGTGGGGAGGGCGACCTTGTGGCTCCCGGCGAGTTGCTGGATTTGCAGCCAGGCTTCGCCGTCAGCAGCAGTGAGCCCGTTGCCAGTAACATCCCGTTGGTGCTGGTGGGGATCAAGGGCGAACGTCGCTATACCCGTCTTGAACAACTGTCGGGTAAAACCCTGGCGTTGCCCAACGGCAGCGCCGCCGGTGACGCCATCAGCCAGATCAATCAGAAGCTGGCGCTGCACAAATTGCCGCCGGTCAAGATCGAGTGGGTCGACCCGAGCCTGGCGGTCGAGGATGTGCTGGAGATGGTCCAGGGCGGGATATTTCACCTGACCATCGTCGAGCAACCGATCGCCGAGCGCTGGGGCAAGATCCTGCCGAAATTACGAGTCGATCGCCAGGTGCTCATCAGCGAGCCAGGCGAAGAGTTCTGGTTCGTGCGCCGCGATGCGTCAATGCTGCGCGCCAGCATCGATCGTTTCCTGGCAGGCTATAAAAAGCCGTCGGACCAGGATGCTGCGTTCCTGCGGATCTATCGACGCCAGTACCAGGTCCACTATCCCCTGGCCAAGGCTGACCGCCAGCGCCTGGAAAAGCTGCGGCCGGTGCTGCAGAAACATGCAAGTGCCCAGGACATGGACTGGCTGAACCTGGCGGCGCTGGCGTTCAAGGAGTCCGGCCTGCAGCCCTCGGCACGCAGTGGCGGTGCGCCAACCGGCCTGATGCAGATCACACCGTCAGCGGCGCAGCGGGTGGGCGTCAGCAACATTCATGAGCTCGATGCCAATGTGCAGGCCGGGGCCAAGTACCTGGCGATGATCCGCCGCAAGTTCTTTGCCAGCCCCAAGCTCAATGAGCGCGAGCGCATGGCCTTTGTGCTGGCGGCCTACAACATCGGCCCGGAGCGGGTGCAAGGGATGCGCGCGGAAGCCAGGCGTCGCGGGTTGAACCCCAACCAGTGGTTTTTCCAGGTGGAGCGCATCGCCATGGAGCAGGTGGGAATGGGACCTGTCAGCTATGTTAATAGCGTGAACAAGTATTACCTGGCGTTCGATCGGGAGCGGGAGTCGTTGGAGCCCCAGGGGCAAAAAGTTGCCCTTCGTAAATGATCGAATAAACTGATTGTTATGGCGGATTTTTTACGCTTTTAACATGAGATTTACTGATTAATATAGCGGCCAACCAACACACACTCTTTTAGGGATGACACAGCATGAGCACACTGATCAACAAGGTACTGTTTACCCGCGCTGGCTACGGCCTGACCGTTTTGCGGATTGTCGTCGGCATCATCTTCGCCGCCCACGGTTCGCAAAAACTCTTCGGGGCATTGGGTGGCTATGGCCTGGCGGGCACCGCGCAGTACATGGAAAGCATCGGCCTGACACCGGGCTACCTGATGGCGACGCTGGCGGGCGGTACCGAGTTCTTCGGCGGCCTGGCATTGATCATCGGCTTGCTGGTACGTCCGGCAGCATTGGGCCTGACCTTCCTTTCACTGGTGGCGATCTTTACGGTTCATATCAGCAACGGCCTGTTCATGGCCAACAACGGCTATGAATTCGCCCTGGCGTTGCTCGGTGGCAGCATTGCGGTGCTGATCGAAGGGGCTGGCAAACTGTCGGCGGACCGCGCCATCGCTGGGTAAAGGCTTTGTGAGCAAATAAAAAATGCCCGTATCAGCAGATACGGGCATTTTTTTAGCGCATTAGAACCCGAGTTTGTCGCGCAATCCGTAGTACCACGCACCCAGCGCAGCAAACGGGGTGCGCAACAGTTGCCCACCCGGGAACGGGTAGTGGGGCAGGTCGGCAAAGGCGTCGAAACGTTCTGCCTGACCGCGCAATGCCTCAGCCAAGACCTTGCCCGCCAGGTGCGTGTAGGTAACGCCATGGCCGCTGCAGCCCTGGGAGTAATAAATGTTGTCGCCCAGTCTTCCGACCTGAGGAAGACGTGACAGGGTCAGCAGGAAATTACCGGTCCAGGCGTAGTCGATTTTCACATCCTTGAGCTGCGGGAAAGCCTTGAGCATCTTCGGACGTATGATCGCTTCGATGTTCGCCGGGTCTCGTGCGCCATACACCACGCCGCCGCCGAAAATCAGGCGCTTGTCGCCGCTCAGGCGGTAATAGTCGAGCAGGTAGTTGCAGTCTTCCACGCAATAGTCCTGGGGCAGCAGGCTTTTCGCCAACTCATCGCCCAAGGGTTCGGTGGTAATCACCTGCGTGCCGCAAGGCATCGATTTGGCCGCCAACTCCGGAACCAGGTTGCCGAGGTAGGCGTTGCCCGCCACGATAATGAACTTGGCCCTGACTTTGCCCTGTGGCGTGTGGACAACCGGGCTGGCGCCGCGTTCGATGCGCACTGCCGGCGACTGTTCATGAATGGTGCCGCCCAATGATTCCACGGCCGCCGCTTCGCCCAGCGCCAGGTTGAGCGGATGGATATGCCCGCCACTCATGTCGAGCATGCCACCGATGTATTGATCGCACGCCACGACCTCGCGAATGCGGCGCTGGTCGAGCAACTCCAGCTGCGTGTGCCCGAATCGCTCCCACAAGCGCTTCTGGGATTCCAGGTGGCCCATCTGTTTGGGGGTGATGGCGGCAAACACGCCGCCGTCCTTCAAATCGCATTGGATGTTGTACCTGGCCACCCGATCACGAATGATCCGCCCACCTTCGAACGCCATCTGCCCCAGCATCTGGGCCTGCCGGGGGCCGACACTGCGCTCGATCACATCGATATCGCGGCTGTAGCTGTTAACGATTTGCCCACCGTTGCGCCCCGACGCACCGAAACCCACCCTGGCCGCTTCCAGCACCGTCACCCGAAAGCCGTGCTCCAGCAGGAACAACGCCGAGGACAGTCCGGTATAACCGGCGCCGATCACGCAGACATCAGTCTCGACCTCGCCTTGCAAAGACGGGCGCGGCGGCACCGCATTGGCCGATGCGGCGTAATAGGACTCTGGGTAAGGGGTGTTCGCCATCCTGCAGCCTCTGTTTAATAAATTTAACGATTGCGTCGATCCTACCCGAGTTGAAAAACCGCCGCCAGCCACCGGAAAATCTTCTTCGCCGCAGCAAAATTAAATATTTTGCATATTCATAGGGTTAGCTCGAAAAAAGGTGTTGACACCCTCCCGGAATTCCGTAGAATGCCGCCTCACAGCAGGCACGTAGCTCAGTTGGTTAGAGCACCACCTTGACATGGTGGGGGTCGTTGGTTCGAGTCCAATCGCATCCGCTCTGCTGGGCGGTCTAGAAGGGCTCACCGAAAGGTGGGCCCTTTTTTGTTGTCCGGGATTTGAGCTGTGGTTTCAAAACTCGCACCCAAAGCGCCAAAGCGCCAAAGCCCCAGGCATTACTGAACTGCTTCAGCCCCGCCAAGCCCAAATGAAAACCAATTCGTCTCGCATTGAACTGCCTGCAACCAATTGCATCAAAGCAGGACAGGCAACCGGACTATTCGTGGGTTCACTGAGGCGGGAGGGTAATGATGGGGAGGCGGGCAATGATCAAGTTCTTTGCGGCTTACCTGTCCATTTGCCTCTTGCTGCAATGGACGATGGTCGAAGCGTCCTCCTGGATAGCCAGCCACGTGCTGCTGCGGTGGATTTTGTAGTGGCCCATCTGCAAGTGACGGCCGTCCCTTGCTACTGCAATTCAGGCGTAATATAGGCAGTGTTATCTCATCTGAAGGAGTCGCATATGATCTCCGACCAAATGAACAGGCAGGCGTCCGATCACAAGGCTGTGTGGGATCAATATTTCTGCGCCGCGTTGATTGCCGAAAGCCATCTAACGGCGCCCGTTGTCGGCGCGGTCACGCATGAAGACCGGCAGAATCTGTTGATTGAAAGGGCCAAGGCGCTCGCGGACAAGATGATTGAATGCAGGAAATAACCTGAGCCCAGCCTTCGCGCTGGGCTCTTCACATCGGCTACATGGCAATGATGGCTGGACGATTCAGGCAACCAGTTCGACTTTACCTGTCGCCAGGCGATAAATGCCCCCCACTATTTTCAGCTGGCCCTTGCTGAGCGCATCAGTCAGCAGGGGCGTGGCTTGCTTGAGGCGTTCGATCGAGTTCTTGATGTTTTGCACGGTCGCGTTTTCCACCAGGTCACCTGGACGACCTTTGACCTGCTCGACAGAGGATTTGAGTGCATCCGTCAGTGCAGGGATCTTCCCGGGGAACACCGTGTGCTCCTTGACGGCTTTAACGCCAGCCTCGATGGCGCCGCAGCGCTCATGGCCCAATACCAGGATCAGCGGTGCGCCGAGCACGGCCACGCCGTATTCGAGGCTTGCAAGGCCTTCGTCGGTGACGAAGTTGCCGGCCAGGCGTACAGCGAAAAGATCGCCCCGAGCGGTATCGAATGCGTATTCCGGGGCGATGCGCGAGTCAGAGCAACTCAGCACCGCCACGAAAGGGTTCTGACCGGAAACCAATGCTTCTCGTTCATCCTTGAAGTCGTGCGTTTCGGAATTACCGCTGACATAGCGTTCGTTGCCCGCCATCAACCTTTTCAGGGCTTCATCCGGGCTGATGACGTTTTTGGGTTTTGGCGGCGCGGTGGTTTTCTCGGCTGCCTGGATTATTCGACTCGGCATTGCGCCGGCCATTAGCAAGGCTCCCACTCCCAATCCAGCAAGGCGAAGGAAGCGACGACGCTCATTGATCTTTGCTGCAGAGGTTGAATCACATGATTCGCACATGATGTTGTGTACTCAGGTCAATTAGGAGGAGTGACTGCTGTCGGGGATTGTGCCTGAAGAGCTTCGGCACTGGAGTCTTGGAGTCTAGTAGGTCTGTAACGTTATATTTTACGCGGCCTCCAGCGGGGGCAGCCGAGTCGTTGGCGGCGAAAAGCAAATGGTCTGTCGGGTGCAAACAGTCGTTTCATGAACTACTACTGACAGGCTGATTCGACTACGTCTCTACAGGAGTTTCCCGATGCTGGCTCACTGGTTGCTTGCAGCGATTCATCTTTTGGCGTTTGCGCTTGGATTCTGGGCTGTCCTGGCGCGTGGCACGGCTTTTCGGCGCCTGGCTGTCGGCGCAGGCGAGGCTCGCGATGTATTGATGGCAGACAACATGTGGGGCATTTCTGCCCTTGTCTTGCTGGTTACCGGCGGCATGCGGGCCTTTGGCGGTTTCGAGAAAGGCACGGATTACTACCTGAGCCAGCCGTTGTTCCATCTCAAGATGACGTTGTTGGTGGTTATCCTGCTACTGGAAATTGCGCCCATGGTGACGTTGATCAAATGGCGGGTTGCACGGTCGCGTGGCGCGGCTATCGATACCTGGCGTGCAACGCTATTTGCACGAGTCAGTCATATCGAGGCGGTGCTGGTGTTGCTGATGATGGTGGTGGCGAGCGGGATGGCGCGGGGTTTCACATTCGGCTGACAGAAAGTGAAGGGAAAGCGCAGGCGTGTTGCGCTGGAATCTTTAGCCAGCCGTCGTTGCGGGGCGAACGGGCTGGCTACTGACTACGACAGGATTCAGGTTTGTGGCTTTTCCGGGGCGGTCAGGCCGGCCTGAATGCGCTGGTAAATTTCTTCGCGATGCACTGCGACGTCTTTGGGGGCATTGATGCCAATCCGGACTTGCTGGCCGCTTACGCCCAGGATGGTGATCGTAATGTCATCACCAATGTTTATGCTTTCACCGACTTTGCGGGTGAGTATCAGCATGGTCTTCTC
>LNAP01001695.1_pt1 | contig 24035 bp, 17 predicted proteins | sample 602601 | NCBI WGS metagenome assembly LNAP01 (sample SAMN02440304, study PRJNA202911) | soil metagenome | biome: Subtropical and temperate rainforests or woodlands; isolation source: soil samples (1 kg each in a 20% v/v slurry with milli Q water) were... ...
CGGGGTGCTGTCATCATCTCCGCATTATATGCCATCGTATACGATGGCGTAAGCATCTGGCTTGGTGCGTTTGCTACCTAAGGCCGGACTTCAGCCCGTCGGCCACGATGTCGCGCCCACGCCGCGCCCGCTCGACCTGATGGGCGACGAAGCTCTCGCCGCGCTCGAGCGCCGCGACGCCGGCCCGCTGCATGAAGGCCGCGACACCGGAGGTGGAATACTGGATGAGGTTTTCCAGCACGTCGCCCAGCGCCGGGTTGGCCTCGATCCAGCCGAGCCGCCAGCCGGTCATCGCCCAGTTCTTGGAGAAGGTCTGCACGAACAAGATGCGGTCCTCCGGGTCCATGATCTCGTGGAACGACGGCGCCAGCCCCGCCTCGCCGCCCTCATAGAAGAACCGGCCGTAAATCTCGTCGGCGACGATCCACAGCCCGTGGCGTCGGGCGATGTCGAGCACGCCGCGCAGCGTCTCGATGGGCGCGACGAAGCCGGTCGGGTTGGCCGGCGAATTGATGAAGATCACCCGCGTGCGCGGCGTGACGGCATCCTCCAGCCGGTCGAGGTCGATGGAGAAGCCGTGCGTCTCGTCGAACGCGAACGGCACATAGACCGGCCGCGCGCCGATCACCTCGGCAGCGGCCGCGGCATTGGGCCAGGCCGGCGACGGGATGATGATTTCCTCGCCGTCCGAGAGCGTCAGCGCCAGGGCGATCTGGATCGACTGCATGCCCGAGCCGGTGACGAAATAGCGCTCCGGGTCGTCGGCGATCCCGTAGAGCCGCGCCATATAGTGCGCAATCGCCGCGCGCAGCTCGGGAATGCCGCGCTGCCAGGTGTAGAAGGTCTCGCCCGCCGCCAGCGAGCGCGTCGCCGCCTCGCTGATGAAGGCGGGCGTCGGCAGGTCGCCCTCGCCGGCCCACAGCGGAATGATGTCCGGCTTGGCGCGCCCGTAATTCATCACCTCGACAATGCCGCTCTCCGGCAGCGAGAGCGCCTGCGGGCGGATATGGTCGAGCAGCGAGGGGGCTGAGATAAACGGGGCGGGTTCGGCGGACATGGGCACGCTCTGGAAAATGTGAGTGAAGCGCCCCGAAGCGCGCCGCGCAGCATCAAAAGGTGTGATGCGGGAATTGACGATTCTGCTGAATACCTTGCGTAGCTCTCGTCAGATGCCAACGTCAACCTCCGCTTGGATGGAGCGCAAGCGCGCCCACTTCCGCAGGAAATCCTGCCCACGAGGCGTCTGGCTTTCGGCAATCGCCTGCCCAAGAAGGCGATGAAATTCCCTGGCCATCGGATTCCAGCTGAAACTATTGGCCTGCCGCAAGCCACGCTCAACGATCTCGAGGCGCTGTGCGGGGTGCCTCACCAGCGCCATCGCTTCGCCTAACTCATCCTTGTCACGGCCGGATATGAAAACGGCGGCATCCCCCGCGACTTCGCCGAGCGAGCCGAGTTGGGTCGTGATAACCGGGCAGCCGCACGCCATCGCCTCGATAACCGGCATGCCGAACCCCTCATAAAGCGAGGGATAGACCAGCGCTTCGGCGCCTGCATAGGCACAGGAAAGCTGGTCGTCCGTAAGATCGAGCTTCTGTACGGTCACGCCAGACGGCAGTCCCTCGAGGAAATGCGGCTGAATCTCCGGCTCGCCACCGATGCACAGTACGTGGAGAGGCTGTCGCTTCATCGTTCTCAGCGCCTCAAAAAGCAGGCCGGCATTCTTGTATCCGGTGTGCTGTTCGCGCGAGCCGACCAACACGAAATAAGGCTTTGAAATCGCGAACGACGCCCTGAATGCCGCCACCTCGTCGACGGAGCGCGGCCGGAAGGAAGCCACATCGAGCCCACAATGGGTGACGATGGCACGCTCGGGCGCGATACTCGGGTAAAGCTCGATAAGATCAGAGCGCGTATTGGCCGAAATACAGGCGTAATAGCGCGCGAAGCTGATCGCTATTTCCTTTTCCTTCCACGCGCGCGTGCTGAGATCGAAGCCCAGAACCTCCGGGATCATGTCATAGACCATAAGCACGGAAGGAATGGTCGTCGGCGTGGTATAATAAGTTGACGTAAAGACGTCGGAATTCAGCTCTTTGGCGAACGTATCGATCAACAGAGAATCAGCGGCCGTGTTGTTCCACGTATATGATGGGAACTCTACGCGCCGGATGCCGAGAATATCAGGACAACCACCACGATCCAGCATCGTGATCTCGATATCAGGACAGGCCGCAAGCCGAGGTAGCAGGGATGACCATACGCGCGCAATCCCCGTGCGGGCCAGCTGATAGAATATTCCGTCGACGAGCAGTCTCATAATCTTACCTCAAGCCGCCAAATATTCTTCGCCGGCAGATAATCCGCACACTCACGAAGCCTTTGCACTGTCGCCAAGCGACCTAAGTTGCTGTTGCACGACCTCGTAACTCGACATGTTCCAGTCCCACTCCGGCTCAATGCCCAATACTGCAGAAAAGTCGGTCCGCGACATCGAGAGATAACGCGATGTCAGTTGGCGCGAATAGAGCTTCCAGACCCGACGCGCCTCTTCCACACCGCGGCTGTTGGGTGCCGTGGAGATGCCTTCCGGATTCTGGAAATACACCACATGCGGTGTATTTATTTTCAGAAATTTCTTGCCATTGGCAAGACAACGAAGCCAAAATTCATAATCACCGGCCGACTTCAGCGAGGTATCGAAATAACCAACCTCATCATGAAGCTTCCGTCGCCACATCGGCGCGTTATGTGGTGAGTTGAACTCGAACATGTTGTTGCATGTCACAATAGGAAGATCACTCTTGAAGTTCATTTTTGCGACATCATCGAAGCCGAAGCTCGAATCCAAGCTGTAGAAGAAATCTTGGTAGACGACATCCGTGAAAGCGTGACGATCAAGGGCAGTCGCCTGCAATTCCAGCGAATCTACGCGCCGCAGGTCGTCGAGATTCGTATTGGTCAGATACCGTCCGCGCGCGAGTTGCGCTCCGACATTCCAGGCATCGTAGATACCGAGGCGGTAATTGATCCGCTTATAAACGATATTCGGATAAACCTCTTGGTATTTCAGAATAATCTCTTCTTCTCCTTCCGGAGAATCAGCATCAACTATAATCAACTCCGCACGATCAAACATCGTCTGGGATGTTATATTGTCGAGAAAAGCCTCCAGAAATTTCCGCCCCTTGTAGAGACTCGCGATTGCCGACACTTGATAGGAGCCGGTATGCTGAAACTGTCTACCGCTGAGGGGAATTGACCTAGCGGCACGGTTGTCCGGCAACTTCAGCGCGGCAGCCCTTTTGTCCCAGCCTTCCTTGTTCAGGAACTTGTCTGTGCCCATGATCCAGCAATTGTGCGGATCGAACGTGACATCCGAGCCATGCTGGAGGCGGACAATATGCTCCCCGACCAACTGCTGAATAAGCGCGTTACGACTGCCAGCGTTTTCTCTCAAATATTTCTTGTAAAGCTCGATTTCCTTGGGCCGCGCTGCGGTCCCCTGGAAAAGAATCTCGCCAATATAAAGCAGAAATTGCCCGTCCGAATGGTCGACTTCAACGTCCGGCGTGTTCTTTTGCTTACGCTCCGGACTGCTGGCAATGACATTCACGAATTCCGCGACTGGCATCCCCTTACGCAGAGCGTCCTTGTAGTATTTTAGTCCGCCAGGATCAGGATTTCGATGCAAAAAGTAATTATATACAATATCGACAACGATCAATATATCTTCGTCATTCCTCTTTGGCGATTTGCTGTTAGAAGTGAGGAGATTCTGCTCCCTAAATTTCGAGGAAACATCTAATCCCAGCCACCTCTCCAGCGTGCGAACTATTTTTACAATGATTTTTGCAGTTTTTTCCTTGTATCGGCTTTTAATTTTTGACATCAACGACGGCCCTAAGCGCTTATTCCAACAGGAAATGAGATCATATTTGGTCACAAACCCGCATTTATTTTGCGTTTTTACCAAATTTGAATGCGTTATCTCCAGCTACGGACCGAAATTTATCTATCTCCGCCGTAAGCTTGTGAACGTCGCGCAAACGCTGGTCGGCGTGATGCTCGATTTCGTTCAACCTTGAACGCAGCCCGCCATTCTGCGCGCTGAGGTCGTTGATCAAGTTAAGGCGCGCCGCACGATCCGCCTCAGAAGCCTGGAGTTGGACGCTAAGGTCATTGATCAAGCGAAGGCGCGCCATACGGTCCGCCTCGGCGACCTGCAGCTGCTGCTCCAGCCGCTTGAACTTCGTCGCAGAAACCTGCGAAGCACCAACCTCATCTTCTTCACTCGCATCGTCAGCAGCGCGCGTTGCGGCGCCGCTAGCTGTGTCGACCTTCAGCCATTCCGCGAGAGAATTTCCCCGGAGCAAGGCGCAGGCGCCAAGGTCAATCGCCGGGTCACGCACGATCACGCAGCAGCCACGTCGCACGCTGGTCTCCTGTGTCGAGGGTAGGGCCGGGAAATACACCCGCGTATCAGGCGCCAGCACTTCGGCTACCAGGGCAACCTCAAGCGATTTTCCAGGCCCGTAATCGTCCCAGCTATAGCCGGCATCGTCGGGAACCTTGAAATCATCGATCAGCACGACGGAGCGGCACGGAGCATCAAAGATTATCCGCAATTCCTCCTTGAGCGGGAGATCCAGCTCCCAATGCGCATCGAGATAGAACAGAATGGGCTGGTCGGTCGGCAAGGTGCCGACAATATCCCGCAGGAACTCGCGGGAATCCTGCATCTTCTGCGTGATATTGCCGATTCCCTGCAACCTCTTCTCGGCCTGGAGGCGGTAGAGCCGCTCCTTCTCGCAGGTGAAAATCGGCCCGAAATAGCGCTGGGCGAGCCATTCCGTCGAAATGCCGCGGAACGTCCCGGTCTCGATCACCGCCGCCGGCATGATGCGGCCAAGAAGCTCTTGCACGATCGCCTGACGCCCGCTCTGCCCATTGAAAGCGCCGCCCCAGCAGGCTTGCAATTCCGCCGAGGCCAATTCGAGATCGGCCGCCTGGCGGAAAAGCGCCTCGGAATAAACCGCATCGCCGTCGGCCAACACGGCCTTGGCGAGAAGCGACACGCTCTGAGCCGCCTCGGAAATCAACTGGGTACGAAGAGAACTCGTCACGCCTGCACTCCTGTGTGTCTCCCCTTCAACGCCGTTTCCGCATGGCAGGCGAAAACACCACAGGGGTCGCGCTACTGAAAACCTCGGGCACGCGGTGCTCGCGGGCCCATACTGAATAACCGCCCCCAATTACAGGCACCAAACGCCTTGAAGCCGCTTAGCTGTTGAAGTGCCCGAGTTCGCATCGCCGACAAAACGCTCTTCACATTCGGGACGGCGCCCGACACAAATCCCGCATCGCCCTTTGCGGCATTGCCACCCTATAAGCCACCTTGTAGAATCAAAAAAGGCGGGATTATTAGCAAATTTGCCCAGCTGGTTTGGGCTGCGAGCGCGCAGACTCGAGACGATGAGACAGAAGCCTTTGATCCGTGGGCAGTGATCCCGTCATCTGACGCGATTGGGTTGACCTCGGGCAAAGACCGGGACGATATGGAAGCAACCTGCGAACGATCGTCTGATGTCTCGCAGCCCCTATGTTAAGATTGAGAAATTGCATGTCATCGAAGGTTGAGCGCAACGGCAAGGTCGCGCTGATTACGGGCGTAACGGGACAGGATGGGGCCTACCTTGCCGATCTCCTGCTTGCTAAAGGCTACGTCGTTCATGCCATTAAACGTCGGTCGTCGTCTTTTAACACCAGCCGAATCGAGCACATCTATCAGGATCCTCACGATGAGAATCCGCGATTCATTCTGCATTATGGTGACATGACTGACTCGACGAATTTGATTCGAATCGTGCAGCATTCCCAACCTGACGAAATTTATAATCTCGCCGCCCAATCGCACGTTCAGGTCTCTTTCGAGACACCTGAGTATACGGCCAACGCCGACGCCATCGGCGCCCTGCGCCTGCTCGAAGCAATCCGCATCCTCGGGCTTGAGAAGAAGACCCGCTTCTATCAGGCCTCGACTTCCGAGCTTTACGGGCTGGTGCAGGAAGTTCCGCAATCGGAAACGACGCCCTTCTATCCGCGCTCACCCTATGCAGCCGCAAAGCTCTACGCCTACTGGATCGTGGTGAACTACCGCGAGGCCTATGGCATTCACGCCTCGAACGGCATCCTCTTCAATCACGAAAGCCCCTTGCGCGGTGAGACCTTCGTCACCCGCAAGATCACTCGTGCCGCTGCCGCCATCAAGCTAGGCCGCCAAGAAAAACTTTATCTCGGCAACCTCGACGCGCAGCGCGACTGGGGTCATGCTCGTGAGTATGTGCGTGGCATGTGGCTCATGATGCAGCAGGAGCAGGCTGACGATTATGTGCTTGCCACCGGCACTACCACCCATGTGCGCACCTTCGTGGAATGGGCGTTCGCTGATGTCGGGATCACCCTGGAATGGAAGGGCGAGGGCGTCGACGAGAAGGGCTTCAACACGGCCACCGGCGAGGCCGTCGTCATGGTCGATCCACGCTATTTCCGCCCCACCGAGGTGGAACTCTTGATCGGCGACCCCACCAAGGCACATACAAAGCTTGGTTGGAAGCACGAGACCTCCGTGCGCGAACTGGCCCGCGAAATGGTACTCGAAGACCTCAAGGTCATGCAGACCTCCATCATTATGAAGGAAGCTTGAGATGGCGTCATACCCGCTGGCCGAGAAGCGAGTCTGGGTCGCCGGGCACCGCGGCATGGTGGGGGCCGCGATCGTTCGCCGGTTGCAGCGCGAGGGCTGCACGGTCCTCACTGCAAGCCGCGACGAGGCCGATCTCAAGAACCAGGCAGCAACGTCCGCTTGGCTCGAGCGGGTCCGTCCGGACGCCGTATTCCTGGCGGCGGCAAAGGTCGGTGGCATCCTTGCTAATGATAGCTTTCCGGCCGATTTTCTCTACGACAACCTGATGATCGAGGCCAATATCATTGAGGCGTCATTTCGTTTCGGCGTCGAGAAGCTGCTGTTCCTCGGCTCATCCTGCATCTACCCGAAATATGCCGAGCAACCGATCGTTGAGGAATCATTGTTGACCGGCCCGCTGGAGCCGACCAATGAATGGTACGCGATCTCAAAGATCGCCGGCATCAAGCTGGCACAGGCCTATCGCAAGCAGCACGGCTGCGACTTCATCTCCGCCATGCCGACCAATCTATATGGGCCCGGAGACAATTTCGACCTCAACTCCAGCCACGTGATGCCGGCACTGATACGCAAGGCGCACGAGGCCAAGATGAGCGGTGCAACGTCCATTACGATGTGGGGTACCGGCACGCCGCGCCGCGAGTTCCTGCATGTCGATGACTGCGCGGACGCATGTGTGCACCTGATGAAATGCTATTCGGCCGAGATGCACGTCAATGTCGGCTCGGGTACCGATGTCACCATTCTGGAGCTCACCCAGCTCGTCAACGAGGTGGTCGGCTTCAAGGGTGAAATCGTTCACGATCTCACCAAGCCCGATGGCACCCCGCGCAAGCTGATGAGCGCTGATAAGCTGCGCGCCCTCGGTTGGTCACCTAGCATCGACCTGCGCCCCGGGATAAGTGACGCCTACGAGGCCTTCTTGAGCGGGCATTATTCCGAGCGCGTGCAGGGCACGGCAGCCTGAGGGCCATCAGTTCGACAAAGGCGCTAAGCCCGGCGCTCGAGTTCCGCCGTGATCAGCCGCGCCACAACGTCCTCCATCGTCAAGCTGGCCTTCCAGTTCAAATCGAAGGCCGCCTTTGCCGCGTTGCCGACGGTGTAATCCACCTCGTACGGGCGTAGCAGGCTGACGTCATGATCGACATGCTCACGCCAGTCGAGGCCGACGCGCTCGAATGCCGATCGAGTGAAGTCCTCCAAACTTGCCGGCTTTCCTGTGGCAATGACGAAGTCCTGAGGCTTGACCTGCTGCAGCATCAGCCACATCGCCTCGACATAGTCCGGTGCCCAGCCCCAGTCGCGTACGACTGATAGATTGCCGAGTTCCAGGCGACCCGTAGCCCCACGGCTGATATCCACTGCGGCCCGGACGATCTTCTGGGTCACAAAGCGCTCGTGACGTAGCGGCGACTCGTGATTGAACAGAATGCCGGAGCAGGCGTAAAGCCCGTAGCCTTCACGGTAGTTTTGTACCAGCCAGTGCGCTGCAGCCTTGGCAACGCCATAAGGGCTGCGAGGTTGGAAAAAGGTGTTCTCGTCGGCCGGTTGCTTGGCAGTGTCCCCGAACATCTCGCTTGAGGACGCGTTGTAAAAGCGCCCCCCCCCGCCGATGAAGCGAAGCGCCTCAAGAAGGTGCAGCGTGGCATTGGATATGCTGTTGAGGGTCGCCACCGGCTGCGCGAACGACAGCCCGACCGAAGATTGCGCCGAGAGATTGTAGATTTCATCGGGCGCCACGGCGCGCAGCGTCTGAATGATGCTGCTGGAGTCCGCCAGGCTCATGGAATGCAGCCGGACCTTCTCAATCACGCCAAGGCGCTGCAGTCCTTCAAATCGGCCAGCAGCCACGTCGCGCGACGTGCCATGTACCTCGTATCCCTTCTCTATCAGCAAGCGGGCGAGATAGGCCCCATCCTGCCCACCAATCCCGAGTATGAGCGCACGCTTCTTTTCCATCTCTAGGTCGCCTGACCTCTCACCAGTTTCTCGGCAATCGCCAGGCCTTCCCGGATGGCGTAGTTTGTGCCGCGATCTTCCGGGTACACCTGCGCCATCGTAGAGATGAAGGCGTTCTCAAACGGCGTGTCGTCGCCGGGCACGTAGCCCGAATAGCCACGCTCCGTTACAGGCTGCGCATAGGGTTCGCGCCACGTCTTTGCCTCGATGATCCAGGAAGCATCCAGAGCCGGAAACATCTTCTTCAAATGCTCCAGCGCAAACGCGACGTATTCCTCGTCGCTATACGACCAGACGGGGTCCTCCACCGGCAGATAGCGCGAGAGGTAAGCGATATGCGAACCGCCATAATTGTCGGGTGAATCGAAATTCGTATGCTCGATAACCCCAACAAATGGAAAGCCGGGATCATTGACGTTCAGCCAATAGGTTTCCGAAAGGCTTTTCTTGAGCCGCAGCACGAGGCAGATATTACCGAGATAACGCACCCGCCGCAGCCGCTCGAGCCATGCTTCCTGTCCCGTTCCCTCGAACAGGTTGGCTATGATCGGAAAGGAAGGGGTGAAAAGGAAACGGTCGGCTGTCACCTCCCCGGGCTGCGTCACGAGAGAAGTGACTCGCCCCGCCTCGGTCTTCACGGACTGCACAGGGCAATTGAAGGAGACCTCCCCGCCCCGGGCCCGGATCGCCTCCACGAGCAGGTCGGCCAGACGGCCAAACCCGCCCTTGAAGTAAGCCAGTTGCTCGCCGCCCTTCTTGTCACGCGTACTGCCGCGCAGCACGAGCTTCTTCCAGAACCAGACCGCGCTGATCTGCTCGGCATATATTGAGAACTTCGACTGGATCAGCGGCTCCCACACCACCTTGTAGACATTCCTGCCCACTATGGGTTCCAGCCATTCGCGCACCGACAGATGCTCGATTTTCTTCCAGTCCTTCACCCCACGGACTCGGAATACAACCAGCCCCAGCCGGATGCGATCCCAGAACGGCAGCGGCGTGAAACGCAGCAGGTCCAGAGGCGAGGACAAATTCCAAAGGCGACCGTTGAGATACATGCCGTTGCGCGATGGCAGCAGCGTTATGTCCTCCTCATGGCCGATCTCGCGAGCCAACTGCGGGACATAAACGTCGTTATTGAACCAATGATGGTAGAATTTTTCGAGACGTACTCCGTCGGCGAAATCGAACGTACCGGCAAGACCGCCAGCGCTTGCGCTTGCCTCCAGCACCCGAACCCGAACGCCCTTCTTGGACAGCGCCAGGGCAGCGGTCAGGCCGGTGAAACCGGCACCGACGATCGCGACATCATACTTCTTATCAGCCATTGGATGACTTATGCCCTTGGAGAATGGAAGGAGCTAGCGCCGGAAAACACCACGAAACAAATCGGGCCGTAGCAGCAAGGCAACGCCGCCCGCCAGTGTCGTCGGTACCCATACTGCGAGATGGGCCAGCACGGCAAAACTTGTCGCCTTGTCCGCGCTGGCTCCAAGCAATGAAACGGCAGCAAAGGCCGCAAGGTGGAACGGCCCCACATAGCCGGGCGAGGAAGGCACCAGCGTCGACAGTGTCACCACCGCCATGACCATCAGCGCCTCCGCCGGCGTGGCGCTGATCGCGCCGCCCACCATCATCGAAAAATACAACCCCGCCTCTCCGGCCCATACCAGAAGCGACACTCCGAGCACGCCCCCCAATGCCGAGGGGCTAGCCATTTTCTGCAGCCCCTCAAGCAGCGTCTCGCTCCCGGCAATCAGTGCACGGTAGCGAGGATGTGTCCGGAAGCGTTCGCCGAGCCGTGACAGCAAGCGAATTAACGGAGCGGTGAGGAAAATAATCGCGAGCAGCGCCGTCACCGCCCCGCATCCCGCCAGTATCGCCCCCATACGCAGCCATTGCGGCAGTTCTATACTGCCCTGCGACACGACCCCGACCACAAGACAGAGCAGCAATGTCAGGAGGTCGACCAACCTCTCCATCGCCACCGATCCAATGGCGGCCGGCCGTGAAACACCGATGGCGGCGGGGAACACCACAGCACGCACAACGTCACCTATGCGTAACGGCAATACGTTGTTAAGCGCGATCGACCCCAGAAACGGAGCCGCGCATTCGCCGACCGAGACGCTCGCCCCTGTCGCGTTCAGCATCACCCTCCAGCGGATTATGCGCATGGTGTAGCCGAACGCCAATGACAGCACCGCAAGCAGGAGATAGGCCCATTCAAACGCCTTCAACGCTTCGAAAGCCGCGCGAAAATCAATACGCCAGGCGAGCAAACCGAGACACGCGACTGAAACGCCCCAGCCTATGAGATTGCGTACTCCGCCGAAAGAACGTGCTCGGCGAGTCCCGGTAGGCGTAGGGGGGGCCGCGGGTGCGGCCTCATCACCTCCAGACATGCCAAGGAGCCCGACCGGTCGACCACAGCTTCTCGAGTTCGCGCTTGTCGCGTAGCGTGTCACAAGGCAGCCAGAAGCCGCTGTGCTTGAAGGCCGACAAATGTCCATCGCGGGCCAGACCCGCCAAAGGCCCCTGCTCAAACGATGTCATATCGTCTTCGATATAGTCGAGCGCTGCCGGATCGAGAATGAAGAAGCCGCCATTGATCCAACCGATCTCGTCGCCCGGCTTCTCTTGGAATGACGTAACCGCTCCCGTCTTCTCCTCGATGGAGAGCACGCCAAAACGCCCAGGCGGCTGCACCGCAGCCACCGTCGCCAACTTGCCGTGTTGGCGGTGGAAAGCCATCTCGGCCGCCAGGTCGATATCCGAAAGGCCATCGCCATAGGTCATGCAGAACGGCCCATCCGCGACGTAAGGCGCGATGCGCTTCAAACGCCCGCCTGTCATGGTGTTCTCGCCAGTGTCGACCAACGTCACCTTCCAGTCTTCCGCCTGGGTTTGGAGAACCTCGATCGCCCCATCCTTAAGGTTGATCGAAAGGTCGGACAGATGTTTCTGATAATTTATGAAGAACTCCTTGATCATATACCCCTTGTAGCCAAGGCATATGATGAACTCCGTCACACCGTAGTGGGCATATATCTTCATGATATGCCAAAGCAACGGACGATTCCCGATCTCAACCATCGGCTTCGGTCGCGTCTCAGACTCTTCTGCAATGCGGGTGCCAAGCCCGCCAGCGAGAATTACAAGTTTCATAACACCCGCATCACAGCTTGAGTTCAGCTTCGTCTATATTTACGGAATTAGCTACGATAGCAATCGGCTCGCCACGCAGTATCGTATATATCTGCAATATATATTCCCCTAATATACCAAATAGGAGAGATTGAAATCCAATTCCGAAGAGTACAAGTATATGAATACTTGCCAAACCTCTAGGCAAATCCGGCACGAGGAGCCAAAGAAAAATATAATACACAACGCCCAGCAGGCTGAGGCAGATCATCGACAGGCCGAGCGCAAAGGCTATCCGCAACGGCACCGTGGAATGGTTGATCAGAGCGATGAAACCCAGACGCATCAATCGTGAAAAGCCGAACTTGCTCTCACCTGCGACCCGCGCTTCACGATCATAGACGATGCCGGTCTGCTTGAATCCAAGCCCCGCGATCATCCCGCGCAGATAAGGGTTGGCTGACCTTAGCTTGGCAAGTGCGTTTATCACTTTGCGGTCGATCAATCGGAAATCGCCGACATTCGGAGGAATGGGATATTCGGCCATGCGATTGATGAACCAATAGCCGCACCGGCGGAAAAGACTGACCCAAGCCGCTTCCTTGCGCCCCCGTCGCACGCCGTACACCACGTCGTACCCGCTGTCCCACAGATCCAGGAATGCGTCGAGCAGTTCCGGCGGGTCCTGCAGATCGGCGTCGACCTGCATCACTGCATCGCCCCGCGTATGCAGATAATTGGCCATGATCGAGCGCTGAAATCCAACATTCTTGGAAAACCGAATAGCGCGCACGCGCGGATCGCCGGCAGCGATTTCTCCGATTCGCTCCCATGTGCCATCGGACGACTGGTTGTCCGAGATCACGAACTCCATCCGGCAGCGATGGCTGAGAGCTTTGGAGAGGGCATCCAGACGCTGATAAAGCCTGTCGATATTGCCGATCTCGTTCAGAACAGGAATCGAGATCGAAATCAGCGGAAGCCTAGTGTCGGAAGGAGTTTCCCTGATGGTCGAAGACATTACGAGCTTCCACCTGCGCAAATTGCCCGGGCGCCCGATTCGATTGCCTCTTCAAGCGTTCGACGCTTTGCTGGCCCGATCGCGCGGGCAAGCTTCGACGTATCGGCCACCACATATGGAAGATCATCAGGACGCAATGGCAATGCACCAAACCTCAGCAATTGCTCGTCGGCGTTGAGAATGCGAGCCACAGCCAGTGCGAAATCTCGCACCGCCAACGGCTCACCGCTACCCAGATTATAGACCCCTCCGCAGGAGCCATCTTCAAGCAGGGCACAGGCGACCCGTCTTATCGCAGCAGCGACATCATCGACATAAAGGAAATCACGCAGCTGGCCCCCTTCGGACAGATTGATGGGCCGGCCCTGTGACAAGCCCTCCACAAGAGCCGGGAACAGGCGGTAAGGCTTTTCTCCTGGTCCGAATATATTGAAAGCTCGCAATACCGCGCCCGGCATACCGGCGTTGCGGACAACCGTCTGCACGAGCAAGCTTCCCGCAGCTTTCGTCGCGCCATAAAGACGCTCGGCCTCCAGCGTTGCCGCCTCGCCAATGGGCGCCATCGTGTGGTCCGGCGCATATTCGGCGCTGGAGCCCATATGAATGAAGGCGCGAGCTCCGGCCTGCGCTACAGCTTGCGCCAGACGCGCGGGGAAAGTGGCGTTCACCTCGAGCAGGACATCGACATTTCGCTCGGAGGGTGTAACGCCGGCGGCCGTGAGATTGATAACAACCTCGGTCCCGTTGGTCCTGGCTATGTCGGCATAGGCTTGGGGGTCGAGCGCATCATCGACGAGGAAGGCATCGCATGCCAATCCATGGTCGGCGCGGCGCACGACCGCGCAAACCTCGTCGCCAGCCTCCATGAGCGTCTCCACAAGGCGGCGACCGACAAACCCTGTTGCACCAGCGATCAGGAGGCGCATCTCAACGCTCCGTCATGCCAATTCCCGAACGCCATTCATCGACCTGCAGGCGGGTAAAGGCGGCCATGCAACCGGGATGCAGGTCCCCCACTCGGGTTTTCTCCTCATACGCGCGATACCACTCAGCCGTCCTGCGAACGGTCTGTTCAACCGACCACACGGATCGCCAGCCCAGCTGGTTATGCGCAAGGCGGCTGTCGAGTGCGAGAGAGCCCGCTTCGGCCAACGGATTCTCCAGATATTCCAGCTGAGGTCGACGCCAATGGGCCGACAGCATCTCCATGACCTGACGCACGGAATACTCTCCGAGCTCCTGGGGCCCGAGATTCCAGGCGCGGGCGAAATGAGCAGACCGCTCCGATAGCAGGCCGGAACTGAGCATCAGATAGCCCTGTGCCAATGCCAGAACATGCTGCCAGGGCCGGGTCGCATCCGGAAACCGTAGGGTAAGCGGCACATCGGTGAAGACGGCACGTACGAAGTCGGGAATCAGCCGATCTTCCGACCAGTCGCCACCGCCTACAATATTACCTCCGCGTGCGGTAGCGATAGCGGGTGCGCCTGATGACGGAGGAAACGAGCTCGCATAGCTCTTGATAATGAGTTCCGCCGCAGCCTTGGAGGCGCTATAGGGGTCCTTGCCACCGAGCGGATCGTTCTCGCGATAGGCCCAGTTCCATTCCCGATTTTCGTAGACCTTGTCGGTGGTGATGCAGACTATTCCCTTCACCCCACCTGTCGACCGGGCCGCCTCCAGCACATTGGCCGTGCCGAGAGCGTTGACGGCGAAAGTCTCGCGGGGCTCGCGATAGGAGCGTCGAACCAGGGGCTGCGCGGCCAAATGGATCACCACCTCCGGCCGGAACGCCGCCATTGCATCGGCGAGGGCATCGAAGTCCATTATGTCCGCGTAAATGCCGTCGACTGAACTGTCCAGGCCGAGCAAATGCGACAGAGGCTGATTTTCGGTCGGGGCCAGCGAATAACCGAACACCTTCGCATTCAACATCTGCAGCCAGAAGCAAAGCCAACTGCCGGTGAAACCCGAATGACCCGTAACGAAAACTCTCCTGTTCGCCAGCTCCTTCTCGAATCCCAACGGCTGCACGCGCGTACTTCCCCATGACCGGAGCGGCTGTGATAACCTCATTTATCTGCCGGGGCCAGTCGCCGGCCTGTCTAAGCCCACCGTGAACGCGTTGCGCGATGCGGGCCGAGTGCGCAACAATTTTTGCCCGCACGGCGCCTTCATACATGAAACCCGGATTGCCGGTATGATGCGAATAGGGGACAATCACACCCAAGCGCTACTGCATCGATATATCTCGGAGGCACCTTTTGCCGATCGCTCTTATATTTCTAACCGGCCTCGCCTTTTCCACAATATCCATTCTTGGCGTTGGATTTTCAATACTGTCATTACTGAAGCGCGCAGGCGACTCAAAGCTTAAATTCCCAGAATCCTACTTCGTCCTGTCCTGCGCCTTGGGCATATTGTGGTCGGCGACGTTCTTTGTCGCAACCCAGACCTACGCTTCCAATTTCGATCTTCGCACCGTGTACATCAAAGGCGCATGCGATCTGGCGATCATAGCACTGGGTGCAATCTTCGCATGGCGCCCCATGCGCGAGATGATGGCTGAGATTACGCGTCTACCCGGCATGATCGTCATCATGCTAGGCGGCGCAGCGTTTGGAATAATATCCTACCTTCTCTTCCCCTATATATTCGATTCAGGGCAGCTCAAATGGACCCAGGGCATGCTCTTCGGATACGGAAGCGGCTACCCAACGGCTATGCCCGGATATTCCGGCATGGTCATATCCGCTGCCCGAATATTTGAAGATATTCCGGTCATTACAGCGGCAGGAGCCTTTAAGCCACTTCTTGGCGTCCTCGCCGCAGCTGTCGCCTATCACGCCATCTCTGCTGTTGGCTTACGCAATCGACTTCTGAATACAATCTTTTTACTGGTCTTAATGGCATGCAGCGAATTTGGACAAATAGGACTTGCCAACCAGGGCAAAGATTCCATTTTTGGTATATTATTCGCGTTTGCCTTCATGGCGGCTATATGTCGAAATGATAGACATATTTCTGGACTAGAAATTGGCATATACTTCGCTGCGGGAACATCGATTGGAATAATTTCTGCTCCATATATGATAGCGGCTTATGTTATATGGATTGCAATCAGCACCGATGAAAATCGTATCTCCACGACCGCCCCTCATATTTTGATTGTCAACATTATTGTAATTCCTCCAGCCATATCTGGATTCTTTGGTGGATTAAATCTATTATATATATTTATTATTTATATTGTATTTCTGATATTTACGATAAGTTCGATTTGGCGTTGGCCAAAAGCACCAGCTATTACCATACCAATTCGAGTATTGGCGCTCGTTCCAATCGCATTAATTATTTTATGCGCTGCACTTATGCCTGTCACATTGGAAATGCTGGCGTGGCTGAACGCTGATGGCACACCAGTGTTTCAGTTGCGCGCACCATTAGACGGTAAAACGAATTTCTACGAATTCCTTTTCTATTCGTCGCTGAACGCGGTTCCCGTAGGGGGCGGACTGGCATCAGCCGCGCTTATTGGCTTCACGCCACTCGGGCGTAGTCGCCCCGGCTTAATAGCAATCGCGATAATGCCGTTCGCAGTCCTATTTGCATTACTTTTACGTTCACACTTCCACATTCCTTTGCTTTCAAATTTCAATGTCTGGGATTTGGTGAAAGATATACCTCAATGGCTTGGAGGAACGTTATTCGCGTTATTAGCCGTTGTAACGATTAATGCGCTGCTCGCATCAGCTCCATTTAGAACTATACGTACCACCTTGTTGTCCTTGATCTTCGCCGCCACCGCGGCCGCAACGGTACAGCGCGTCCCCGCTTATCCGCTCTTCACACCTGTGACCTTTTCAAAAATTGGGGGATTTCAGGATAAAAACTTGTCTGAGATTGGGAATATTGCATGGAAAAATCTTCGGAGACGCTATTTCTTGATGGATGACAGCATACCATGGGCGAAATCGTACTTTTATCACGCGCAAATATTCGATGTATTTCCATCGTTGTCAGACATAAAGACACTTCATACATACAAAAATCCGCAACCCTTCGGGCTTCTGGTCAGCAACTCGAACATCCTTCATATGCGAAGTTGGGCCGCTACGAACAACGCGTCGCTGGAGTACGTCTCGTCGGTATTCGACGACACCGCAAGCGTTTGGATCGTACGAATGGACGGCAAGGACGAGCAGGACTCCGTTCCAGCTGTCAATAAGGCGCTCATTGCAGCCGGAGCTCATGAGCCCGAACTGGATGGACGAATGGTCTGGCTTGAGAAGACGGCTCAGATCACCGTGACCTCCACCGAGAATGCCACGGCATGCCTTACATTGGGCCTGTTCAGCACCAATTACCGCAAAAATCAGGAAGAGCTGGTCGACATAACCGCCGGCGACAAGACGACGACCATCAATCTGCTGGGCACCTCAATGGTCAAGCCAGCAATCGTCAACCTCACCATCGTGCCCAAGGACACCACCGCCGAGGTTACCATCCAATCCCGGTCGAACGAGATCTCGTTTCCGGGCGATACGCGGCGCATCGCTCAAGGGCTGACGCTACCCCTCAAAGTTCAGTTCGATGGCCCCTGCAGGAATTGACGATATGTATGTCAACTATGGGCGGGGTGTCCGCTCCAATCGGCATCCCCGATGCGGGGCAGTGTCGATATTGCTGATGATCGGCGCGCAGTCGTCGGTGCGCCGCAATCCATAATATTGCAGGGGCGCATCCGCCCCGCCGGGGAAGTCGCGGGTGTTCTCGAATCCCCAGATCGGGCCGTCGAAAGTGCGGATCGTCTGCTCGATCCTCGCTTGCAACGTTCCCAGCCGCCCAGGCCGGACCAGATTGCCGTTGGAGGTGATCACCCGCGCGCCCGGCGGCAGGTCCGACACGACATGAGAGAGCGCCGAGTCGTCGAGGATGATCACCAGTGCATTCTCCGGCACCGCCGGAAGCGTCACCTCATAAGCATGAGCAGCCGGCTTGGCGCGATCCCACCACGGATAGCGCGTGAACACCGCAACCGCGGTGCCGACGATAATCAGCACCCAGCCGAGCGCGATAGCATGGCGGCGCTCCACCCACATGATCGCCGCCGCGACCACCATCACGCCGGAAAAGCTCTCCACCAATGCCAGATAGCGATAGATCGAGAACTGGTATTGCCACAGCACGAAGGCAACGAAGAGAAAGACACCGAGCAGCGCCGCCACCCGCGCGCTCGGCTTCGCCCATTCGCACCGCCCTCGCAGCACCAGCCGCAGAGCTATGGCGGCAATAGCGGCCAGCATCATCAGCATGCGCGGGTCGCGCATCAGCAGCTCAATGGCGCGGTTGGAACGGGTGAACGCCCACGTTGCGGGATAGAGCAGGATGGATGGCCAGTCGTGCGGCTTGAAACGGTCGTCGGTCCAGCGCCCGGGCTCGACCCAATCGGAGCGGAACAGGTCATTATAGGCCGGAAAGATCGGATTGCCGGTGAGCTGGTAGTTCGACCACCAAAACGGTCCCGCCACCGCAAAGGTGGCGACCACGCCCGCCGCTCCAAACAGCAGGGCTGCCACCAGGGCTCGCCCCGGCCTCGGCAACTCGGTCAGAAACACCGCCAGAAACAAACCGACGAACAGCGGCACTGTGGTCAGCTTGAAGCCTATGGTCATGCCGCACAGCGCTCCCGCCAGCGCCGCCATGCGGAGCGGGACACCCCGCCCCGATGACTGCCGTCCGGCCTGCGAAAACCACAAGGCCGCACCGGCCAGAAAGGGCATTCCCGGGACGATTTCGCTCATTGTCGTGCCGATCGTTGCAAACGCTGCCGCGCCGGTGATGCCGAACAGCGCCGCAATCCCAGCCAACCAATCCCGGCGTGGCCAGTCGGCGGGAATAACCAGTCTGCCGACCAGCAAAACAAGCAAGGTCGCGAGCGCATAGGGCAGCGCCATCACGACATGCAGCATGCGAGGATAGGCGTTGAGCGCTTCCGTCAGACGGAAATACAGAGCATCGAGCCCCGGGTAGAAGAAGGTTTGCAGCTGAGCGGGGGCGATATCCAGCGGCCGCCCACCGGAAACAGCGGCAAAGCCGTTATAGCGATGATAGATTCGCAGGTCCGGCGTGCCGTCACCGCCCAGATGCAGCCCCACCGCACCGAAGAACACCAGATAGATTGCAAATAGTACAAGCAGACTGTGCCGATTCAGCCAGTCGCGTAGTAGCATGAGTTCGTGCGGCAACGGCCAGTTGTTCAGCGGCACAAGATGGCGGGCGAACTTGTCTAGAAGACGGGTCACAGCATGAGTTCGCGTATCTGCGCGGAGAAGCGCTCAGGGGTGTATGCCTTCGCGCGCTCGCCGGCGCGCCGGCCTATCGCCGCACGCTGTTCCGGCGATGCCGCAAATATCGATTGCGTTTTCACGATCAGCTCGCGCTCGTCGCCATAAAGGAACCCGTTCTCGCCGTCGCTTATGATCTCGCGGGCGCCGCCGGCATTGAGCGCGAAACTCACGCACTGCGCCGACATCGCCTCGACGATGGCGATGCCGAAATGCTCGGCGAGTTCGGGATGACTCTCAAGATCGGCCCCGAGCCCGGTGCCATGCCAATAGACGGCGGCATCGCGGTAGAGGCCGTCGAGCTCTTCGGTCGAACAATTGACGTGGAACACCACCGGTAGATCTTCAGCCGCGCGCTGAAGCTCGCGCAGATACTCCATATGCTCCGGCCCGGGAGTGGACGAGCCGGCGAGATGCAACTCCACCGCCCCGTCCATACGCTTGTGGAGCCGGCGGAATGCCTCGATCAGCAGATCCTGCCGCTTGGCATGCCCACCGATGAAGAAGCGCCCGACGCTCAATATCATGGGCCTCTTCCGGCCAGCCTCGCCATGGAACTGCGGTACGGGCGGATTTACCACCTGCACAGGAATGGGGGGCAGGCCCAGCCGCTCCAGCTGATCCTGCACAGCAGCGCGGGTGAAATCCGAATTCACCACGATCGCCTCATAGCCCCGTAGCCGCTCGGCATCCACGACGCCATCCTTGCTCGCCCGGAACGGGAACTGGCAGTGGTAGAAATTGCGCGTAGCCCGTCCCGGCACAGGCGGCACCGCATAGTTGCCCATCGTCACCATCAACTCGAAAGCCGGCTCGTCCTTCAATTCGTCCTCCGCAATGATCCGGCAGGAGCCGAGATCAATGCCGAACAGCCCCCCGAGGCTTCGCAGGCGGAGCATGCTGTAAGGATGGGGTGATGCGAATGTCACCGCATAGCTGTCGGTCAGAGAGGCGGCGAGGGTCAGCAGATAGCGCTCGCCGCCACCCGGCGTGAGGTCATAGGGCGTATAGATCAGTGCACGCCGCGCAGGCACGGTTCCGCCCATGCTGCCGGAGGCGAACTGCGCCCGCACGGCGGCGAGGGCGGCCGGCGAGCGCTCCTTCAGATACTGCCCCCACCGGGCAAGGAACTTCGCGCGATTGAGGTCGCCCAGCGCCTTCTTGCGGGCGGCGGGCAGCACGCTGTTGTCAGTCGAATAGCCTTCGAGGTGGATCACCGTCACCGCCGGGCACAGTCGCACCCCCCGGCCCAGCGCCACCAGCTTGAAACACAGGTCCGTGTCTTCGTAATAGGCCGGCTCATAAGCGAGATCGAAGCCGCCCGCCTCGAAGAACAGATCACTGTGAATCAAAAGGGCGGCAGCCGAGATATAGTCCACCGCCTGCGAGGGTTGCGACGCGATCGCGCTGGCCGGCTGCCCGCGGAACTGGCGATCCGGCACACCGGAGGCATCCATTGTTCCCCCGGCCTCCTGTACCGTCCGATCCGGGAACAGGAAGACCGGCCCGGCCGCCGCCGTTTCCGGGTGGTCGATGAGTTCGTCATTGAGCCGCTCAAGCCAGCCAGGGGACACGAACACATCGTTGTTCAGGAGACAGAGCAGCCGCCCTCTCGCTTTTTCAGCAAGAATATTATTGGCCTCGCCGAAATAGCGGTTCGCGCCGAGCGGAAACACCCGCACGCCGGGTCCCAGATCGTGCAGCAGTGCAAGGTCCGCTCGTCGACTACCATTGTCCGCGATCAATATCTCGTAGCGCAGGCCGCTGGTACGGGCGTGAAGATGCTCCACGCATAGCCGAGTCAGCCGCGCAGCATTCCAATTGATGATGAGGATGGAGACATCGGGCTTCTCGAGATCACACCATTGAAGCGCCGTCGTGCGGAGCTCGGCCGTATCCAGGTCGAGCTGGAGCATGGACGCGAGCTGGCTGTTTCGGTCGTTAGGCACGAGACGAGGGGCGAGCGCCCGATAGATGGTATCGGCGGAAAGGCTCCAGCTTCCAGGCGACCAGCGCGCGATACGCTGCTCCGCCGCAGCGCGCACCACATCCTGCTCGATCGCGCGGCGTAGCACACGGCAAGCATCGTCCTCGTCGGCGGGATCGAAATAGAGCGGCAGGTCCCCGGCGTAGTCGCGTATCGGGCAGAGATCGGAGACCACCGGCAGCTTGCGATAGGCCAGGCTGTCGGCCACTGGCAGCCCGTATCCCTCCATCCGCGAAGGAAAGGCCGTGAACAGGCAGTCGCGATAAAGCCGGTCCAGTTCGTCATCGTCCACATCGTTCAGGAGCGCGACACGTCCGGCGGCCTGCAAGACAGCCACATCGTTCGATTCCGCCAGCCCGATATCGTCTCGCCCGACCAGCACAAGCATCGGCAGCCGTTCGGCACCTATCTCGGTCAGCAGGCGGCGCCACACGCGACAAAGGAAGGCTTGGTTCTTGCGAGCGTCGATGGTGCCCACCGACAGCACGAACGGGCGCGTCACCTGCACGCGCAGCGCCGCGCGTGGCGCAGCGGAGGGCGCGATGCTCGGACCGAAGGGAATGATGACGATCGGGCCTTTCAGCACAATGCCGTTAGCCGCGCACCATGTCTCGATATCGGCACGCACCGAGGCGCAGGAGACGAAGATCGTCTCGGCATTGCGCGCAACCTCTTCCATCCAGGCGGCAAACGCCGCCAGATGGTCCGGCTGGGCGAAGGACGGCTCCAGAACGGGAATGATGTCGTGCACCAGCACACTGAAGCCGATCCCTTCGCCGGCCAGCCGCCGGAACAGCTTCACATAATGGTTGTTCCAGATGACCCCGGTAAAAACGACATGGTCGCCGGCCCGTGGCTGCGCCTTGGGCGAGGGCACCCGGTCGAGCAGGGCGCGCAGGGCTCCGTCGCCGCGCCCTTCCCTCTCCGGAGCGTGCTTCTCACGCTGCCAAGCCCGGATACCGATGCCGCCCGCCACGGCCGGATACCAAATCGGCGCACGCGTCCCATCCAGCCCGCCGACGAAAAGCTCCGTCGTCACCCGGCCAACGCCGGTCACATGCGAGCGCTCCGCCAGCCAGTCGAGCGTGTCGCCCATGAAGAACCACAGGCGCGGACCCGGCTCGGCGCCGGCACCCGCATAGCCGGTTTCCTCCATCCATTTATGGAAAAGCGTGCGGGCGTGCCCATCGCGGCGCTGAACGAGAAAGCGCAAGCTGCCACGCGGCCGGCCGCTTCTGTGGAACAGTATCTTGCGCAGCCAGTTTCTCGGCCGGCCGCTGGCGTGGAAGGCAGGCATGGCGATCACGCGGCAGACAAGCCCGCCGACACTCAGCCTGCTGCGCCGACGGAGTTTTGCGGCTGGCCGGGACGCATGGTCGCTTCCCGTCTTTCTGTCAGCCATGCCTGCTCGGCCCCACTTAGATCGGCGCTTGAAACCCCGCCACATTCATCCCGCACGGGTTTAGACGGATTCGAGACCCGCACAAACCGCGGCGCCCCTGTCCGGTCCCATTCTTAACGCCGCGCAGGATAGGAAAGATAGGCGAGCAGCTTGCTCTCGCGCCGGCCGCGAGCCACGCCGTCAAGCACCAACCCGATGGTGATGGACAGGAAGCCCGACAGCATCAAGCCGGTCGCCAGCACCGCACTCGGCAGGCGCGGCACAAGCCCCGTGCGCTCGAACTCCAAAAATATCGGGAAACCGATCCCGAGCGAGACGCCAACCAGCCCCAGCGCAACCAGCGAAAAGAACTGTAGTGGCCTCTCCTCGCGGATCAGGTGGCTAATAAGCCAGAGGATACGCAGGCCGTCGCGATAGGTGTTAAGCTTGCTCTGTGAGCCCTCCTGCCGCTCCCGATAGGGAGCGGATATCTCGTCGATGGGCAGCCCCAACTCCAGGCAGTGCACCAGCAATTCGGTCTCGATCTCGAAACCTCGACTCTTGATCGGGAACGACTTCACCATGCGCCGCGACAAGGCCTTGTAGCCGGAAAGCATGTCGCTGTTCTGCCGTCCGAACACCGAACTCACCAGGAAAGTCAGCATCCAGTTGCCGAACCTGTGGCCACTCCGGAACGCGTCGTCGGCCACAGCCTGGCGCGCGCAATTGACGATATCGTAGTTCGATTCCAGCAGGCGTCGCACCATTTCCGGCGCTACCGAGGCATCGTAGGTGTCGTCACCGTCGACCAGAAGGTAAATGTCAGCCTCGATGTCCGAAAACATCCGGCGCACGACATTGCCCTTTCCTATGCGCCGCTCGAAGCGGACGATCGCCCCGGCCTCAGCGGCGATCGCGGCGGTGCCGTCGGTCGAATTGTTGTCATAGACATAGATCGCCGTACCCGGCAGGTTGGCACGGAATCCTTCTACGACCGCACGGATAGACGCTGCCTCATTATGACAAGGCACCAGAACCGCGATCTGTACGTGCCCTGTCATTGTATTAACAGCGCCCATGCGAGAGAAAATAAAAGTGGAGATGGATTGGGTATCAAGACATACCGCGGCGATAGGTTTCTGTCCCGTCAGGCGGGATGCTGTCAATCAGGCTAATAGCGCGTGACATGTCTCCCGTCCCGTCCCTAATTTGAGACCCTGATGGCCGCCAATCTCATTCCGCCGTTCTGGCTGGTGTCGGAGCCCGCCGTCTCCGGTCAGCGCACCTTCGCGCTGCCGGCGGGCCTGCGGCGGCGTACGGCTACGGGGGAGAGCCCCGTGGTGCTCTATGCCGAGGGCGCCGCGGCGCCCTTCATCATGGACTTCGAGGATCGTCAGGGCCGGCGGCTCGGCGCGCGGGCGCTGCGCCCCGGCGAACTCACCGGCGCCCTGCTGCCGCCCCACACCACGCGGCTGGTGGCACGCAAT
>LNAP01001559.1_pt1 | contig 24014 bp, 26 predicted proteins | sample 602601 | NCBI WGS metagenome assembly LNAP01 (sample SAMN02440304, study PRJNA202911) | soil metagenome | biome: Subtropical and temperate rainforests or woodlands; isolation source: soil samples (1 kg each in a 20% v/v slurry with milli Q water) were... ...
GCGCCTGCAGGCTGCCGATGGCCGCTTGCGCGCTGGCGACGTGCGCCTTCGCGTTGTCCACCGCGATGCTCAGGTCGCGCTCGTCGATGTTCACCAGCGCAGCGCCTGCCTTCACCTCCTGATGGTCGGCAACCGCCACCTGGGTGATGACGCCCGCCACCTGGGGAACGATCGCCGTGAAATCGGCTTGCACGTAGGCGTCGTCGGTGCTTTGGTCAGACGCACTGGATTCCGAGCGGTTCAGGATGAAGAACGCTCCCACGAGGGTGGCAGCGGCGATCACGCCGACCGTGATGCGAAAGCGAAGATGGGTAGACATAAGTTTTGCCAAGACAAGATCAAGAGGTGGCACCGGCCGGTGCGCTGGGCGGCACCGCCGGGGGCATGAGATTCACGACCGGCGCGGGGATGTATTGCAGCTTCAGCACCGCCGGAATCAGCAGCAGCGCCAGCACCGCGAACACCCGATAGACGTCCGCCGTGGCCAGCACGCTGGCCTGCTGCGCGACCGTTGACGACAGCGTTGCAAGGGAAGGATCGGACGGTGGCAGCCGCGGGAGGATCTGCCCCGCGCTGTCGAGCAGCATGTCGGTATGGAAGCGCGTGCGCACCGCCGTGAGCCGACCGATGACGGCGCCACCGACGGTCGCGCTGAACACGCGCACGATGTTGACCATGCCGGAGAGAAAAGGACCTTCCATTGGCTGGACCACAGCCGTCACCAGGAACAGAATTGCGACGAAAGCCATGGGCTGGCCGATGGCATGCAGGATCTCGGCCCATAGGAGCTGCTGCACCATCCATTCGCTGGTGATGCCGGATGCCAGCCAGCAAGCCGCCGCCATGCAGGCCAGCCCTGCTGCGAAGACATGGCGCGCATCTACCCAGCGCTGGTACAGCAGCAGCGCCACGCAAGGTCCGAGCACCAGTTGCGGCAGCCCCACCATCAGGCCGATGGCCGCGCTCTGCTGCATGCGGAATCCCTGGAGCTGCCCCAGCACACTCGCCGGCAAGGTGACGGCCGTCGCCATCACCATCAGCAGGACCACGAGACTGGCGAATCCGAGCCAGACGTTGCGGCGTTCCAGCAGTTGCAGCCGATTGAAGGGAGCTGGATGGCTCCATTCGCTCGCTAGGAACAACGCGGTGAGCACGGTGCCGACCAGCAGCGCGGCGACGATCAACGGCGAATGGAACCAGTCCAGCCGCACGCCCTGGTCCACGCCGACCACCAGCAGCATCAGGCCGGGCACGCCCAGGACCATGCCGAACCAGTTGGCCTGTTTCAGCCGCGGCAGTGCCAGCGGCAGTTTCGGGATACCCCATGCCACCAGCGCGGCGGCGATCAGGCCCAGGGGAAGCACGTGCCAGTAGACCAGGCGCCAGTCCTCCAGACGATCCACCCACAGAGCAGCCAGCCAAAGCGCGACATTGGGCGAGAAAGTGGCGACCAGCGCGAACACCGCGAGGCCATGCAGGCGGATGGGCGGCGGCAGGAAGCGCAGGCAGGACATCATCAGCAAGGGGATCAGTGCGCCGCCGGAGAATCCGTGCAGAACGCGCAAGGCCAGCAGCAGGTGCAGATCCCGCACGTAAGGCATGACGGCGGACAGAAGCAGCGCGGTCAACAGCATCGTCAGTTGAAAGCGGCGCAACGAAAACGTGATGGCCAACCACGTTGCGAACGGCATCGCGGCCAGTTCACCCGCTGAATAGGCCGTGGTCAGCCAGGAAGCATCGTCCAGGCCCAAGCCCAAGGCACCTCGGAGGTCGGCCAGCACCAAGCCAGGAATACGGCCGTTCAAGCCGGCGACCATCGCCGCCAACAGCGCGCCCAGCAAGCCGACGGGCAGGCGTGCATTGAAGACGGGTGGCGATGGCTGACCAGGCGGCGGTGCAGCGCCGACGGCTGGCGTGGACGTCGGCGTCCTCATGACTTGTCGCCATCCAATGCTGCTTCGGGTCGGAGTGCTGCAGACCAACCGCCGCCGAGCGAGCGGTAGAGGGCGACGACGGATAGCGCGGAGGCTGTCGCGCAGTCGGTCAGTTCGGTCTGGCTTGCCAGCAGCGAACGCCGGGCGACCAGGACGGCGGTGAAATCGGCGGTGCCCTGCTGGTACGCGCGTTGCGCCACGCTCAGCGCCGTCTGGTTCTGCGTCAAGGCAAGCTGCAACTGCTCGTGCCGTTTCAACTCGGTGGTGTAGGCGTTCAACGCATCATCGACTTCGTGCCAGGCGCGCAGGACGGTCTGCTGGTAAGCGATGCCCGCCAAGCGATGACGGGCATCGGTCAATGCGAGATTGCTCTTGAGGCGGCCACCCTGAAAGATCGGCAGGTGCAGCGTCGGCCCTATCGAGAAACGCCGGGAATCCCAACTGCCCAGGTCGGAAAAGTCGAACGCCTGCACACCAATGCTCCCGGTCAGGCTGATGCGTGGGTAGAAGTCGGCGGTAGCCGCGCCAATGTCGGCCACGGCGGCACGCAGACGTGCTTCCGCCTGCAAGATGTCCGGGCGCTGCCGCGCCAGTTCGGAAGGGATGCCTACGGGCAGCCGCTGCGGCATCGGCGGCAGGCCGGCCGTGGCAAGGTGGCCATCCAGTTCTCGGGGCGGCTTGCCGAGCAGCAATGCCAGTGCGTTCATCAGGGCATCGCGCTGTTGGTGCAGTCTGGACAAGCGTGCCTCGATACCGGCCAAGTCGGCGCGTGCCGCCGCTGCATCGAAGCGGGTGGCGACGCCGTTGCGCTCCCGGCTTTCCGCCATGCGCAACAACCCCTCGGCGATCTGGTGGTTTTCCTCGACGATTGCCACTTGTGCCTGCACACCACGCAGCAGCAGGTAGGTGCGCGCCACGTCGCCGGCGACGGACACCTTCACCGCCTCCATGCCGAAGCCGCTGGCTTGCAACTTGGCTTCGGCGGAATCGCTGAGGTGGCGCAAATACCCCCACAAATCCAGCTCCCAGCCAGCTTGCAGCCCCAGCGACCAGGTACTGGTGGGTTCGGTCGGCGCGCCGAGCAGCACCATCGGCGAGTGTTCACTGAGGGCCGAGCGCGCGTAGCTGGCGTCTGCGGACAGTTGGGGTCTGCGCGCCGCATTGGCCAGCCCAAGTTGCGCACGGCTTTCTTCGATACGCGCGGTGGCGGCGAGGAGATCGAGGTTGGATCCGGCAGCTTCGGCCTGCAACGCACTCAGCGTCCTATCGCCGAACAGTTGCCACCATTCGGTCGGTGCCGGCTCCTCGACCAAAGCAGGTTCATTCGCCACGACCGTCGCGCGTGAGCGCAACGCCGCGTCGGGCGATGCAAAGGATGGCCCCCGAACGTCGGGTGCCGTCACGCAACCAGCGAGCACCAAAGCCAGCGCGGGCGATCCGTATGCGAGTCGGCGAAGTCCCCAGCCTCGAAAAGCGCGATTCATAGAAGTCCTCTAGCGATGCGGCGCAGGAAAGGTTGCGAATGCAAGCTTCCGATCGTTGTACCGAACGGTACTGCACCGAGCGGTACTCTAGCCACAACCTGAAGATTCGTCAACTTAATGTTGGATCTTACGGGGCCATCGTGGTCGCGACGCTGCACATTTGCCTCGACTAAAACCGTTCGGTATAGTGATGAACTCGCTTCTTTAGCTTATTGAGTAGCCCCATGCCCGCCACCGCCGCCGTAGAGCGAAACGACAAGGAAGCTGCCGTATTGACGGCAGCCACATCGGTGTTCCTGAAACATGGCTTCAGCGCTGCGACCACGGACATGATCCAGCGTGAGGCGGGTGTCTCGAAGGCGACCATGTACGCCTGCTTTCCCAACAAAGAGGCTTTGTTCGCTGCGGTGATGGAACACGAATGTGCGTCGATGACCGCGACGTTCAGGGCGATGCACACGTCTCCTGGCAACATCGCCAAGACCCTGACCGACCTTGGCATGTCCTACCTCGACATCGTGCTTTCGCCGACTGCGCTGGCGTTGTATCGGGTGGTCATGGCGGAAGCGCCCAGGTTCCCGGACTTGGGCCGACGGTTCTTCTTGGCTGGCCTGAAAGTCGTTACTTCAATGTTGGCCGAACGACTGAACGTGGCAGCACAGGCCGGGGAGATCAACGTCCAGTCGGTAGGCATCGAAGCCGCCGCGACGTTGTTCCTCAGCATGGTTCGCGCTCAGGCGCAAATGGAGTGCCTGACGCACCCCGAAACCCGGCCATCTGCTGCTCAAAAGGATTACTGGGTGCAGATCGCGGTAGCAACCTTTCTAGACGCATTTGGCGATAGGAAATAGCCAAAGTCCCCTCGAGGGACTCTGCCAGGATCAGTCCATGTCCGTAAGTTCACCCCCCTCAGATTGCAATGGGTCATTGCCGGGCCAAGGCGATAGCATCATTTGGCTGATTCAGTCCATTCACGGACAAATTCGCGCCAAGATCAATCAGCGAATGAAAGCCATCTCGCTCACTGACGCGCAGTGGGGCTTGGTGCTGCAGCTGGCCAAGAACGGATCAAGCACGGCGTCCGATCTCTCGCGTATCTGTATGCGCAACTCCAGCGGCATGACGCGCGCGCTTGATCGCTTGGAAGCCAAGCGCATCGTGTCGCGCACACGTTCGCACGACGATCGCCGCATCATCAACTTGGAACTCACCGAAAAAGGACGGTTGATCGCCAGCGCGGTTCCGACAATCGTGCGCGAGATCAACACGCAGATGCTGACGGAGTTTCAGCCCGAAGAAGCTGGTCAATTCAGGGAGTATCTGCACCGGATTCTGGCCACGATGGACGACGGCGTCCATTGACCAGCGCCTTATGTTGCTGCCTGTACTTCAGACGATTCCGGGGCCGCGCGTCCGTCCGACTTCCCATGACGCCCCGCCGCCGCGCACCGTAGCTGCGAGTTGCCGACCAATCCGTTGCTCGATCACCGGCCGCCATGGCACCAGTGAGAAGCCCATGCCGTCATCGAGCATCGCGTAGCGCCCGCTGGCGAGCATGACGGAACGCCGGTAGATGCCGGCCACGCGCTGCCCGTCCGTGATGGGGCGATGCTCCAGGCCAGTTTCGGCGGCAATGTCCTTGGCGGCCTGCGCCAGTTCCCGATTTCGTAGCGTGCCCAGCAGGTTGGGCGCTAGGATGACGCGCTGCCCGCGCCGCTACGCCAGCCTCGGATCTTCGAGGAAGTCGGCGCGCTGCTGCATGGCCTGCTTGGCGTCGCCGCCAAAGCCCAGGTCGCCCACCCCACGACTGCCGCCGATCAACTGCTGATCCAGCCAGGTCGCACCGATCATACGGGCCTGCCGTTCGATGGGAAGGTGCGCTTTCATATCCACCGCCACGCCGCCCAGGCGCTGCGCGTCGTACTGGCGGCCACGCTGGACCAGTTCGTCCGGCACCTTCCATAGCCCTTCGGCCACGCGCTCCACGATGCCGGCCCGGCGCAGGGCTTCCGGCCGCCGGACGTAGGCGGCGACGACTTCCTTTCCTGCGGGTCGCGTCTGGGCTTGGCCCGGCCCTGTTCAATTGCCAGGTGACGATCGGTGCGGTGCAGGCCATCGCTCGCCAGAGCGGCGATGTTCTTGTCGGCGGCGCGCACCTCGGCCGAACCCTTCACTTCCACCACTGCGCCCGTGGGGTAGTTCGCAAGTTCGTCGTGGGCGTTCAGTGCGACGTAGTGCGCCTTGCCGTCCACGCCGTCGATGACCAGATAGCCCCGGTCGTGCAGTTCGTCGGCCAGTCCCTTCGCAGCCACTAGGCCAAGGATGGTTCGCCCGCCGTCGCCCGGCTCGAACGCCGCCAGCTCGCGCGGCTTCCGCTCATGGCCCGCTGCATCGCTCGGATGATGTCGCCACGCTCGCCCAGGGCGCGCAAGGTCTTCTCGGCATCGGCATGGATGGCCCAGGTACCGGGTTGTGTCTCGTCGGCCAGTCCCAGGCGCTGCAAGCGTTGCAGGCGGCCGATCAGCAGCAGGCGCTGGCGCTGCAAGTTCGGTTCGTTGAAGCGTTCAATCTGCACCCGGCCATCCTCGCCGGCCTCGTGTTGCAGCGTGCGGTCGAGGCTCATCCACCGCTCTTGCTCCACCTCGCGCCCAAGGTCTGCTGGACCTCCAGCTCGTTACGCGGCCCAGCCATTCCGTCGCCAGCTCGGCAGCGCGATGGCGGAAACCGTGGGCGATGTAGTCGCCCGCGATGATGAGGTCTTTGCCGGTGTCGTCGCGCGCGCGCACGATCAGATGGGTGTGTGGGTTGTCGGTGTTCCAGTGATCGACCGTCACCCAATCCAGCCGCGTCCCCAAGTCGGCTTTCATGCATTGACCAAGATCGAAGAGGTGCCCGTCCAGACCGCTCGCTCAAGGGCGAATGGCACTCGCCCACGCAGCCGCTCTCGACCGGCATGCGGCAGATCGGCGTCAGGACGCCTCTCGCCAGGCAACCTATTTCCCGTCAATGCGTGCGGTAAAAGGGTGTACGCGAATTCGTCGGCACCAGCCATTGACTGCCATGTCCGGAAACTGCCAAGCAGCAGTCGTGCACACGCTGCGCAATGTGAGCGCGTCACAACGCTGTGCTATTCCCGAGTTACCAACTAATCACTCGTCTCGAGTGCCCCTTCTGCGGACAGGCAAGCGCAAGGCCACGCCTATTCCACAGTAGGACGAAGATCAGCAACTCGGCATACGGATAAGAATCTTTCCTATGTGATTCCCCGACTCCATGAAGCGATGCGCCTTCACCACGTCGTCGAGCTCAAAGACCTGATCAGTTACGGGGCGAATCGAGCCTGCTTCAATCCGCGGCCAGATGTGCTCGATCAACTGCTGCGCGGTCGAGTCCTTGAAGGCAGCTGAACTGGCACGAAGCGTCGAACCCGTGAGCGTGACGCGTCGCTGCATCACGGCCATTACATCGAATTCCACATGACGGCCCCCAAGGAATGAGATGAATACCACCCGTCCGCCCGAAGCGACCGCGGCAATATCGCGCGCCACATAGTCACCAGCGACCATGTCCAGAACGACGTCAACACCTTCGCCCTGCGTTGCCAGTTGCACAGCTTCCACGAAATCCTCGCGGTGGTAGTCGATCGCGATCGCTGCTCCCAACTGAAGGCAGGCAGCGCAACGCTCTGGCCCCCCGGCAGTCACGAAGACTCGGTGGCCAAGCGAGGTTGCCATTTGGATGGCCATGGTGCCGATACCACTTGCGCCACCATGAACCAGCAACGACTCGCCCCTCTTCAGTTGGGCTTGACCCCAGACCGTGCTCCATACAGTAAAGCACGCCTCGGGGAGCCCGGCGGCATCCAGCAGCGACACGCCGTTGGGCACCGGCAGACAATGGGTTGCTGCCACCGTGCAGTAGGTCGCATAGCCTCCGCCACTGAGTAGTGCGCAGACCTTGTCGCCAACTCTGAAGGCCGTCACCCCTTCACCAAGTTGCGCGATGGTTCCCGACACTTCAAGTCCTGGCACATCGCTGGCACCAGGAGGTGGCGGATAGTGCCCCGTCCGCTGCGCCACGTCGCCGCGGTTGACGCCTGCCGCAGAGACTCGGATCAGCACCTCCCCGGCCCCGGGCACCGGGCATGGTCTTTCCACGACGCGCAGCACTTCAGGAGGGCCTGAATGCTCGATCTCGACGCACTGCATCGTCGTGACCACTTTCGCAGTCAAGTGAGCATCCATGCTCAGTCCAACCTGACGTTCGTGGCGGATGCCACCGCCGCCCATTCGGCGCGATCCCTACGGATACGGTCCGCAAACTCTTGGGACGTGCCGACCAGCGGAGTAAGGCCTTGGGTCTCGAGGTATTGCTTCTGAAAGGCTGGATCCAGCAAGATCCGGTTGACCGCCTTGTTCATTTGCTCGACGGCGGCCGCAGGGATACCGCTGGGAGCAAACATGCCAATCCAAAGCCTTGGGCTCATCCCCAAGCCCTGTTCCTTCACGCTGTGGACGTTCGGGAAGTACGGCGACCGGCTCTCTCCGATAACGGCAATGGCCTTGAGTTTCCCCTTCTGAATCCACTGGTTGACGAGCCCATAGGACAGCATTGTGGACTGGATGTCTCCCGACATCAGTCCGGACACCACTGCAGCGCCTCCTTGGGCGTAGGGGACGTGATTGATCCGCGTGTTCAGCGCGCGGTTGGCCTGTCCAAGATACAAGTGAGCAGAGCTTCCGATGCCGAATGTTCCCCAGTTGAGCTTTCCCGGATTGGCCGCATCGAACTGAGCGAGCTCCTTGAGATTCGATACCGGGAGGTCTGCAGAAACCACGATCGCGGATTCGATGCCGACCAGGCTCGCAACAGCGACGAAGTCGCGATCAGAATCATACGGAAGCTTGCTATAGACGGACGGATTGATCGTGACCGTATCGTTCAGGAATATGCAGAACGTCTGTCCGTCAGGGGCGGCCGCCTTGCAGGCGCTGGCGCCAATGATCGTGTTCGCCCCCGGCTTGTTTTCGACGATGACCGACTGCCCAAGAGCGCGGCTGAGGCCCTCGCCGACTGCACGCGCCGCAGCGTCTGTCGGTCCTCCAGCTGCAAATGGGACGATGAGCCTGATCGGCTTGCTCAGTGAGTTGGCGACCTGGGCCGTCGCAGGCTGGACGCACATTGCAATGCCAAGCATGGCAATTTGAAGGGTCTGAAATATTCTCATGATGTCTCCTTGTTTAGTCTGGAACCGTTGCGCGGTTGCGAATGATTGCGGCATGCGTTGAAGGCATTTCCAGCCATGGCATCTTCATCGAGTCATGTGTGCTCCTGTGAAAGTGATCGAAACGTGTGGACGGTCTTACCGTCGGGAGGATTCGGTCGGGCAACTGTTCCAGAGGCGACACAGTTCCGTGGCCGTAAGGCCTGGCGACTCCAGCGGCGCAAGGTGCCCGCACCGGGCGACGGCAACGTGACGCACGCCGCGCAGCCGACGCTCGATCTCGGGAGCGAGATCGCTGCCTCCAATGCTGTCGTCGTCGCCGGTCAGCACCAGCATCGGTCCCTCCCATCCGCTTTGCAGGATCTTCAGCAGGTCGGTGGCGAACAGCACCCGAGTGGCATCGCGCATACCCTGCTCTGTGATTCCGGCAGCTAGTTCCCTGGCCACTTCCAGCAGTTCCGGTGAGGCGTGCGGACTGACAAGACTCGGAGCGGAACGCCGCGCCACCCCCGCAGGGCCCACCTCACCCAGCATGCTCAGCCTGGAGGCAAGCAACGCGTTGCGCTGTTCCGGCGGAAGGCTGGCATACCCCGGGGTGGGGTTCAACAGTGCCAGTGACCTCACGCGTTGAGGGAAGTCGCTTGCGAGGCTCGCGGCGAGCAAGGCCCCCCACGAGTGGCCGACGACATGGACCCGCTCCTCTCCAAGGCCGTCCAGCAAGGTGACCAGCGAATCTACATACTGACGCAGTTCAGCAGTGCTGTTCAAGGGCGAACTTGCGCCATACCCTGGTGCGTTCCAAGCCGCGCAACGACCGGGCAGGCGTTTGATCAACTCCTCCCAACCGGACGCCGTCGCTCCGATTCCATGAAGGAACAGGGACGTCTCGCCCGTTCCGCCTCGGGCCAGAACCTCGATGGCTCCATGTGCGCCCTGAATGATCTGCCGACGCATGATTGACGTCCCCTGCCCGGCTCGACCTCAGGCAGCAAGCGCCACTGGCTCGAACGCCGGCATGATGTCGCGCGCCATCAGTTCCACGGTGCGCATGGATTGCTCGCGCTTCAGGTTGCCGAATGCCAGGCGGCAAAGGAGATAGTTCACGCCGGCTTCGCCGGCCTGCTCTTGCAGCATCGCACGGACCGTGCTCGTCGAGCCGACGCAGCACAGTCCCATCGTGACAGCGTCCTCGAATTTTTCGGGAAAGCTCAGGGGAACCTGCAGTTTGTTCAACTTCCACAGATACGTCAGGTTGCCGTGCCACTGTTCGTAGGCAGGAGCCGCGATCGCGATCGCTTCGGCATCTGTATCCGCGACCACGACATGCCGGCTCATGCCCATCAAGGGCAGGCTCGAGGACGGATTGCCTGCCGTGGCCCATTCACTGCGGAAGCGGCTGGTGATCTCGGCCACGGTGCCGATGGCCCCGTTGCACATGATGTTGAAATTGTTCTGTGCAGCCCAGACCGTCGTCTCCGGTCGAGCCACGCCGTACCACATCGGAGGCAGAGGCTTCTGTACCGGCGCAAGTTCCATTGGAACGTCGCGGAAGGTGAAGTGCTTGCCTTCGTAGTTGACGCGCGGGGACGTGAGGCCTTGAAGGATGATTTCGCTCGCCTCGATATAGACCTCCTGCGCCTTGTCCCCGTGGACACCGTAGAAGCCCATCTCGATGGGAGAAATGCCGCGTCCGATGCCGACGTCCAGGCGACCTCGCGTGAGCATGTCCAGCATGCAGATTTCCTCGATCAGGCGCAGGGGGTGATACAGGCTGAGCGTGAAGACCATCGCCCCGAGACGGATCTTCTTCGTGCGCTGCGATGCGGCGGCCAGGAAGACACTGGGCGAAGGGCTTTGCCCGAGCGGCGTCGAGTGGTGCTCCGCCAGGTGATAGCCGCGGAACCCGGCTCGGTCGTAGGCCTCGATGAGGGAAAGCCGGTCTTCGTATTGCGCCATCAGGTCGTTGCCGGCGCGGTCCATGTGATCAAAAACTCCAAACTGCATTGCTTTTCTCCTGTCGAAAATGAGTGGGGAAGGAGTGGCCCGTCCTGCCTTGCCGGCGCGACGGACCGCCCGCGAATGGGATCAACTACCCGCTACAGGCCCCGGCGGGCCATGGCAGCGGAGATGCGACCCGCCTGCTCCCGGAGCCGCTGTACGAGCGTTCCGTCAGATCTCGAGTCGATGTCGTCCGAGTACCCCATCGCGGTCAGCGCCATCACCATGCGGCCCTGGCCATCGAAAATCGGCGCACTCAAAGCGTCAATGCCTCGGAGTTGCGCTGCCGAAGAGCGCAGATCGGTCGCCGTCGCGACGCCGGTCCTGCGCACCTGTTCCAGGACCGCCTCGACCTCTTCCTTTGTTCGGGGCGTGTGATATTGCTGTCCTCGATGCGCCGTTGCGAGTTCCTGGTCGATGTAGGGGGCGACGACCGGACGCGGCAAATGAGCCGCGAACGCGACGCCGCCCGCAGAACTGAGCACCGGCAGCACCAGCCCCGTGCGCAATGGAACGTCCAAGGGATTCTTTGGTGCCGTCCAACGCACGATGGTGGGACCGTGGTTACCCCAGACGACAAGGCACGCCGTGAGTTCATGCTCCGCGCTGAACTCCTCCAGCAGCGGCTGCGCCAATCCGACCGCTTCGATGGAGGGGGCGAATGGAAGTCCCAGATCTCCAGTGAGGGAGCCCAGGTCGTGGGGTTGCACCACCATGTATTTCCCCTGCCCGAAGGCGAGCGGTGCGGATCCACTGACAACCAGCCGCTCGACCCTGCCGATAAAGATGATGTGGTCTCCACCCGGATACATCGCCTCCTTGCGGCATTCCAGGTAGGCGGCACAACCATCGATCAATGGCACGCCTCCCAGTCCGCTTGTGATGGGCAGCCCCTCGAAGCGCGTTCCGGCAGGGCTGCCAAACCTGTGCGATATCTCAACCTGGTTGGACGCGAGGATGTTGATCGCAAAGCGATCTGCATCGCGAAACGCCGGATGGCTGGCCGCCTGTACACGCTGGCTCCACAGAATCAGCGGAGGGTCCAAGGACACCGAGCTGAAGGAGTTCGCCGTCAGGCCGACCAGACTGCCGTCTACAGCGCATGTGGTGACCACGGTCACGCCAGTCACGAACTGACCAAGGCATCTTCTGAGCTCGCGCGCATCCACGGGATCGGCGAGCTTCAGGTTCTCTGCGGTGTTCATTGTTGTCTCCATCCTTCGCGTTGTCACGGGGTGCACGCGATGGGAGAACTATAGGTGCGAGACACTCTATAATTTCAACATGAACTAGTATTTTGATAATGTTGAATTAACGAAAGGAGACTTGCATGAGCACGATACGTTTTCGCACCGCATTTCACATAGGGGAGGACTTGGATTCGCTGATCAGCTTCTACACGGAAGCCATGGGACTCAAGCTGAAATTTCGCGACGGCAGTCGCTGGGCTGAATTTCAGTTGGGGGACGGCCGGTTTGCGCTTGGTTCACCGGAAGAGGCCCCTGCGGGTATGCGCTCCGGGGCAGTGAGCGTCTTCCAAGTGACGGAACTCGACGTCCTGCTAGAAAAGGTCGCTCACGCTGGAGGCACAGTTCTCGATGTGCGCGACATGGGCACGCATGGACGCGTCGCGACGCTCCTGGACCCCGCCGGGACAGTCTTCCAAGCGTTGGAGCTCGCGGCGAAGTGAGCAACAGCTAGACAAAGGCAGGCGCTGCGCGTCACCTGCAGTCCCAGCGGACAGGAGGAGCCCCCAGTTGCCGGGAGACCTTTCTCGCGGTCGCAACCAGTTCGGCAATCTGCTTGCTCTTCGCCGAAGCGTCGATGGCACCCGTTGGGCCGGTGATGGTGAGTGCGTAGATGACTTGGTCCTCCGACGACCATACGGGCGCCGACACCGATTTGTAGCCTGGCAGTTCACTCAACTCGGTCACCGCGTATCCGGCTGCGCGCACGGATGATGCGATGCGCGAGTGCAGCTCTCGCGCCTTCCGCGCGGACAAACCCTCCACGGCGGCTTCCTCGATGAATGCGGGCAAGGTCGCTGCGGCCTCAAGGTAGCCCACGAATACATTTCCGCCACCCGTGTGGAGGATCGAAACCGGGCCATTGCGCAGGTCGAACGGGCCGCGGCGCTTGCCCTCCTTGAAGTACACGATGGATGTCCCCCCATGGGTCCACGTGAGGATTGCGACGCCAAGCTCGGTGCGCTCGGAGAGAACCACCGCCTCAGCCCGGACGACCTCAAACGAGTTGGTGTGTCGAAGGGCTGAAAGCCCAAGCGACGCCATACTGGGACCAAGCTGATACTGTCCCCGGCCGACTGCTTCCACCATGCCGATTCTCATGAAGCTGGCCAGGTAGTTGTGAACTGCGCTTGAGGTCATCTCCGTACGTTCGGCAATGGCCTTTAGCGACGCCGGCTGCCCGGCCTGCAGGGCCACCAGTATTCGGTAGCCGATCTCGATAGATTGAATCCCGCGGCTTTTGTTGCTGACACTCATAGTCTGAGCAGTGTACGGCTCGTTCGCTGGTGGGGAGGACGGTTGCTGGTTTGATCAGACCGTTGACGTCCCGCCCCGGTAGACCAAGCAGGTCACCAACGGAGATGGATGCCCCGTGCCGTAGGGGGCACTGACGCACCAAAGATGGGATCAGCACAATGGCCCCCCCGACTGCGTGTGGCGCCAGCAGGTTGTTGCTGGAAAGTCCGCGTTTGCGTGAGACCAAGCCAGAAGGGCGCTCGTCTACGTAGCGGTCTCCAAGTCGCTCGATCCGGCGTGGACTCATGCTAGGCCAGGCAGGAGCGCCGCGCTCGCGTCCGAGTCGCGCTGATCAGGGATTGAGGCGCCGGGCGAGCACGGAATCAAACGCAATCGTGGGCGCGCTGAAACGCCTCGGCGTTACACGCGACCTCGATCTATCGACCTAGGCTTTTCGCCGAGACACCCGCAATCCCCCAGTTCTCCTTCGGTACGTCGTGCAGCCACACCCGCACGTTCTCCTTCGGCGCGTTAACGGCCTCGACGATCGCCTGGGTGACCTTCTCGATCAGCGCGCGCTTCTGCTCCTCGGTGCGGCCCTCGATCAGGTAGATCTGTGCAAACGGCATGGTGATGTGCTCCTATCGATCAGATGAAACGCAGTCCGACGCTGCCCATACCCTGTACCTTCAGCGTAACCGCGTCCCCTGCCTTCACGGCCACCGCCTCGGTGATGCCGCCCGACAGGATCAGCGTGCCGGCCGGAATCTCCTCGCCGCGCACGCCCAGGTGGTTGGCCAGCATCGCGATGGCTGCAGCCGGATGGCCCAGAACAGCCGCGCCTGCGCCAAAAGCCACCGGCTCGCCGTTCTTCTCGAGCACGATGCCTGTCGTGCGCAAGTCGACCTCGCTGACCGGCACAGCGCGGCCGCCAACCACGAAGCGCGAGGCCGAGGTGTTGTCGGCCACCACGCTCTTGAGGTCGAACTTGAAATCGCGATAGCGGCTATCGATCACCTCGATGCCTGGCAGCACGAAGTCGGTGGCCGCCAGGACTGCGCCGATGTGGCAGCCCGGCCCCTTGAGCGCACGTTTCGTGACGAATGCGATCTCGGGCTCCACCTTCGGATGGATCAGTTCGCTCACCTTGCACTCGCCTCCCTCGGGCACCGCGCAATTGTCGGCCATGAAGCCGAACACGGGCGTGGTCACACCCATCTGCTTCATCTTGGCATGCGAGGTCAAGCCCGCCTTCAGGCCGATGATGCGCTGCCCGCGCGCGAGTTTGCGGCGACGGATCTCGTTCTGGATGGCATAGGCGTCGTCCCAGTCCATCTGCGGATATTCGTCGGTGATCTTGGGCGTGTCGCGTGCCTCCAACTCGCAGGTTTCGAGAAGCTCGGCGAGTGCGGCGATGATCTTTGCATCGAGCTTCATGCCGCCACCTCCTGCGCCGCATTCGTGGCCATCGAGGCCTGCGCGGGCTGCTCGGCCTCTTTCTCGCGTGCCAGTGTGATCGCCGTGTCCTCGATCATGTCCTCCTGCCCGCCGACCATGCCGCGCCGCCCCAGTTCGACCAGGATCTCGCGCGCCGGCACGCCGTACTTCTTCTCGGCCCGCTTGACGAACAGCAGGAAGCTCGAATACACACCCGCGTAGCCGAGGGTGAGCGAGTCGCGGTCGATGCGAATCATGTGATCCATGATCGGCACGACGCGATCCTCGGCCACGTCCTGGATGCCGAACACGTCCACGCCGGTTTCGATGCCCATGCGGTCGCATACCGCGACGAGCACCTCCATCGGCGTGTTGCCGGCGCCGGCGCCCAACCCTGCGGCAGCCGCGTCGATGCGGTTCGCACCCGCCTCCACCGCCGCGATCGAGTTCGCGACACCCATCGCAAGGTTGTGGTGGCCGTGGAAGCCCAACTCGATCTCGGGCCTCAGCGCCGCACGCACGGCGCGCAGCCGCGCCTTCACGTCGTCTGGCAACATGTAGCCCGCCGAGTCGGTCACGTAGATGCAGTTGGCGCCGTATCCTTCCATCAGCAGGGCTTGGCTTACCAGCATCTCAGGCGAGGCCATGTGGGCCATCATCAGGAAGCCCACCGTGTCCATGCCAAGGCTGCGCGCCATCGCGATGTGCTGCTCCGATACGTCGGCCTCGGTGCAATGTGTAGCCACGCGCACCGTGTGCACGCCCAGGCCGTGGGCCATGCGCAGGTGATCGACGGTGCCGATGCCGGGGATCAGCAGCGCCGAGACCTTGGCCTTCTTCATCAGCGGGATCACCGCACCCAGGTACTCCTCGTCGGAATGAGCCGGAAAGCCGTAGTTCACCGAACTGCCGCCCAGGCCATCCCCGTGCGTGACCTCGATCAGCGGCACGCCCGCCTCGTCGAGCCCGGTGGCGATGTGCTTCATTTGCTCCAGCGTCATCCGATGGCGCTTGGGGTGCATGCCGTCGCGCAGCGTCATATCGTGCACTGTGACGCGGCGGCCTTGTAGATTCGTGGTGGTGGTCATGGGATCGTGCTCCTAGGCCTCGGCGTGTTCGGGTTGCGGGGCGCCGGCCAGCATCGACTCGGCGAACATCTCCGCCGTGCGCGCCGCGGCGGCAGTCATGATGTCGAGGTTGCCGGCGTACTTGGGCAGGTAGTCGCCCAGGCCTTCGACCTCGAGGTAGATCGACACCCGCCGACCATCGAACACCGGCCCGTTCACCAGCCTGTAGCCCGGCACGTACCTGCGGACCTCGGCCACCATCTCGATCACCGAGGCCGTGATGCGCGCCTCGTCGGGCACTTCCTCGGTCAGGCAGTGCACCGTATCGCGCATGATCAACGGCGGCTCGGCCGGGTTGATGATGATGATGGCCTTGCCCCTCCTGGCGCCGCCTACCTTCTCCACCGCACCGGCCGTGGTGCGGGTGAACTCGTCGATGTTCCTGCGCGTTCCCGGGCCGACGGAGCGGCTCGACACCGTTGCGACGATCTCGCCGTAGGTCACGGGCTGCACGCGCGACACCGCCGCCACCATCGGGATGGTGGCCTGCCCGCCGCAGGTGACCATGTTGACGTTCGCGGGCCGCTCGCTCGGCTGCGCCAGCAGCGTCTTCAGGTTGACCGGCGGCACGCAGAACGGGCCGATGGCTGCCGGCGTGAGGTCGATCATCAGCACGCCCAGCGCGTTGAGCTTGGCACTGTTCTCGGCATGCACGTAGGCGCTGGTCGCATCGAAGGCGATCTGCACGCCGTCGGCCTCCACATGCGGCAGCAGACCGTCCACGCCCTCGGCCGTGGTCTTCAGGCCCATCTCGCGGGCGCGCTTCAGGCCGTCGGACGCCGGGTCGATGCCCACCATCCACACCGGTTCGAGCACCGGGCTGCGCTGCAGCTTCGCCAGCAAGTCGGTACCGATATTGCCCGGCCCGATCAGTGCGCATCGGATCTTCTTCGTCATGGGGTCGTTCTCCTTCAATGGAAGCGCACCGAGCAGCCACCGAGGCCACCAATGGACACGCGGAAGTTGTCGCCGGCCTTGGCCGGGAACATGGCGGCGAGCGCGCCCGACAGGATCACCTCGCCCGCCTTCAGCCCGATGCCAAGCGCGCCGAGCGTATTCGCCAGCCAGGCAACCGCGTTGACCGGTGATCCGAGCGCTGCCGCACCGGCGCCGGTGGCGATGACTTCCCCGTTCTTCTCGAGCACCATGCCGCAGGTGGAAAGATCGATGCGGCGCGGGTCGACCGCGCTGTCGCCCAGCACGAAGACACCGCACGAGGCATTGTCGGCGACGGTGTCGGCGATCTTGATCTTCCAGTCGCGAATGCGCGAGTCGACGATCTCGAAGCAGGGCATCACGCACTCGGTGGCCGCCAACACATCGGCATTGCCGATACCCGGTCCCATCAGGTCGCGCTTGAGGATGAAGGCGATCTCGCCCTCGGCCTTGGGCTGGATCAGCGTGCCGCTGTCGATGGACTCGCCCTCGCCGGCGATCATGCGGTCGAGCAGGTAGCCGAAGTCGGGTTGGAAGACGCCGAGCATGTTCATCACCGCGCGCGACGTCACACCGATCTTCTTGCCGACGATGCGCTCCCCGGCATCAAGGCGGCGGGCGATCATGCGCTGCTGCACGCCGTAGGCATCGGCGATGGTGATGCCCTCGTGGCGGCAGGTGAGCGGGTCGACGGCGCTGCGCGCGCGCAGCGCGTCGTAGAGCTCGTCGCCGAGCTTCTGGATAAGCGTGGAGTCCATAGTTAGTCTTTGCGGTGGATCAGTGAATGAAATCGATCGGCCTGGCCTTCACAGCTTGATGCATACGTTGCGCAGCTCGGTGTAGAACTCCAGCGAGTGCACGCCACCCTCGCGGCCGATACCCGAAGCCTTGGCGCCGCCGAACGCGGTGCGCAGGTCGCGCAGGAACCAGCTGTTGACCCAGCAGATGCCCACCTCGACCCGCTTGGCCACGCGGTGCGCCGTGCCCAGGTTCTCGGTCCACACGGTGGTGGCCAGGCCGTAGTCGGTGGCGTTGGCCAGCGCGATCGCTTCTTCCTCTGTGTCGAAGGGCGCGATGTGGCAGCACGGGCCGAAGATCTCCTCGCGGATCACCGCCGCCGTCTCTGGCAGGCCGGTCCAGATGGTGGGCTGCACCCAATGGCCTTCAGCCAGCGCGCCCTTCATGGACGGCACGCCGCCGCCGGTAACGACGGTGGCGCCCTCGTCCTTCGCCTTCTGGTAGTAGGACAGCACTTTCTGCTGGTGCTCGCGCGAGATCAGCGGGCCGATGCCGACACCGGGCTCCTGCGGCGGCCCCGGCTTCAGCGCCTCGGCCCTGACCTTCAGCGCCGCGACGAACCTGTCGAAGATCGGCCGCTGCACGTAGACGCGCTCGGTGCCCAGGCACACCTGCCCGCAGTTCTCGAACGCCGAGCGCGTGATGCCGGCCACCGCCTTGTCGAAATCCGCGTCGGCGAACACGATGCCAGCGTTCTTTCCACCGAGCTCGAAGGACACCGGCCGCACGCCCTTGGCGGCGGCCGCCATGATGGCCTCGCCGGTGCGCGTCTCGCCCGTGAAGGTGATGCCGTTCACGCCGGGGTGCCTGGTCAGGAACTCGCCGGCCGAGTCGGGGCCGAAGCCGTGCACCACGTTGTAAACGCCGCGCGGAATGCCCACCGCGTTCATCACTTCGCCAAGCAACGTGGCGGTGGCCGGGGTTTCCTCCGACGGTTTCACGATCACGGTGTTGCCACAAGCCAGTGCAGGGCCGACCTTCCAGGTCATCAGCAGCAGCGGCAAATTCCAGGGGCATATGACGCCGATCACACCCAGCGGCGAGCGCACCGCGTAGTTGATGGCCTGTCCGCCGTCGGGCGTGGCCATCTCGAAGCTCTCGGCGGGCACGTTCTTCACGATGTCAGCAAACACCTTGAAGTTGGCAGCGCCGCGCGGAATGTCGACGTGCGAGGCGAGCGCGTGCGGCTTGCCGGTGTCGGCCATCTCGGCCGCCAGAAAGTCGTCGAAGCGCCGGTTGATCTCGTCGGCCACTGCATGCAGCAGCTCGGTGCGCCTCGCCACACTCATGCGACCCCATTCGCCGGTGAGGGCAGAGCGCGCCGCCTTCACTGCCGCATCCACCTCGGCTGCTCCCGCCTCGTGTACCAGGCCGATCAGCGCGTTGTCAACCGGCGCCCGGTTCTCGAAAGTCTTCCCCGTGGCGACGAATTCGCCGCCGATGAAATTCATGAACTGCTTCATCGTTGGCTCCTCAGGTCAGAACACTCAGGAAGTTTTCGTTGAGCTTGCGGTCGTGATAGAAGATCGCGCGTCCGAGCTCGTCGTCGGTCCACACCAGCGGCGGCTTGTCGGGGTAGCAGATGTAGCCGCCCGAGAAGACCTCGTTGCGGTTGCCGCTCGGGTCGAAGAAGTAGATGGTCTCCCCGCGCGTAATGCCGTGGCGCGTGGGGCCGATGTCCAGCGACACCCGCTTCTTGCTGATGATGTCAGCGGCCTTGAGCACCTCGCCCCAGTTGTCCAGCAGGAAGGAGGCGTGGTGGAACTTGTTCTTCTCCGAGTGGCGGATGAAGGCGATGTCGTGCGGCTTGGTCGAGCAGGTCAGGAAGGCCGCGATGTTCATGCGCTCAGGCCCGGCCACCACGCTTTCGGCAAGCTGAAATCCCAGCACGTCGATGAACAGCTTCATCGTGCCGTCGAGATCGTCGCCATACAGCAGGCAGTGGTCGAAGCGCGAGGGCGCCATCCCCTTGAGATCGTCCGGAGATATCTCGGGGTTTTCGTAAGGCATGCCGTTGCCTACCTTCTCCTTCTCGGCGAAGAGTTCGATCGCATGGCCCGTGGGCACCGTGAAGCGGAAGCGTTTGCCAGTTCGGAGGTGTTCACCCGCAGCGATCCATTGCATGTCGGTCGCCAGCCCACTGGTCTCGAGGTCGACGGCCAGCTTCTCGAGCGTGGCCGGAGAGTCGACCCGGAAACCCATGAAGTCCATGCCAGCCGTGTCGGCCTCACGCAGCACCACGCTGTGGTGGTCGTGCTCGTCCCAAGCCTTGAGATAGATGCGGCCCTGGGGATCGCGAGCGGTCTCGATCAGGCCTATGACGTCGCGGTAGTGCCTGACGGCGGCGTCTATATCGAGCACGCGAAGCTGCACGTGTCCTGGGCGGATGATGCCGGTGATTGCCATGAGAGTCTCCTTTGTGGTTGGAAGAATTCAGGTGAGGGAGCGGGAAGCGGTGGGAGCCGGGCGAGTGGCATGGCGCTCGATGCAGCGCGCCAGTCTCTCGACAGCGTGCAGCGCGAGATCGCTCTGGGGATAGGCGCGGCAGGCGAGCACGAATCCTTGTGCCTCCTCCTCGGCGCTGACGTGGCAGCGGCTCATACGTTCGCTGCGTACCGCACCGGACTCGATGCGCACCTTGCACACGCCGCAGCCACCACCGCGGCAGCCGACCGGGATGCCCTTGCGGCCAAGTTGCTCCATGCCGCCGAGCAGAGTTTGGTCGGGGCGGCAGACATAGCGCTCGCTGGTATTGCGAATGGCGACCGAGAAGCTCATGGATGCAGCCCTCACGTCAAAGCGGCTTGAACATCAGGATGCGCGGTGGTGCCGAGGCGGCATCGGCCGAACTGAAGAGCTTCTCCGTGTACACGTCGAGCTTGAACCGCAGCCCATGCATCAGTGCGGCGATGCAGGCCTTGGGCGTGGAGGTCCGCACAGGCAAGTGCTCATTCCCCTTGCAACAAGGCGCAGCACTGTCCGTGCTTTTCGACTCGTCGGAGCCAATTGATTCCCAGGCGACTGTTGCGTCCACGATATGTCTCCAGTGCTCTAAAAATGACCTCTTTAGCTTTGGGTCTCGGCAGGCAGCAAACTCTAGCAGCAACGATCATTAAATTCAACATTCCATTGTCTTTCAATATTATTGAATTTCGGATCAAGCCACGCTTGGAACGCGAGGTCATCGTTCTGTCCGTTCGCTGGTACCTTCGCTTCAATTTCAGCTTCGGTGATTTCATAGAGACGATGGCTGAGCGCGGCCTTTCTCTGGCCCACACGACCACCATGCGCCGGTACCGCGCTTCGCGCGTCGAACTGCTCAACCGCATCCGCAAGAGCCAGTTCAATCTCGGGCACCTGCGCGTCTGAGGCAAAGCCTCGCCTTCTCTCTGGAACGCAGTGCTCTCGGCCTAGCCGGCGCGAGAGCATTCGCGAAATCGTCTGGCAGCGCCGAGGCACGCCTCGCAAACAAACTCGTCAGTCCAGTCGCAGGTTCGCGCTCTTAATCACGTCACGCCACTGAACCGTCTCGGCCCGAATGCGGGCATCGAACTGAGCTGGCGACAGATCAGGCGCCTCGTAGCCAATGCTCTTGTATGTCGTCACCACCTCAGGGGCGGCCAGGGCCTGGGCGATGTCGGCCGCAATGCTGTTCTGCAGCGCGCCGGCGATGGCGGCCGGGCCGAACATGCCGGCCCAGGCGCTGAGCTTGAAACCCTGCAGTCCCGCCAACTCGGCGGTGGCAGGCACCTTCGGATAGAGCGTATCGCGCTGATCCGCCGCGACCGCCAGAAAGCGGAGGCGGCCGCCCTTTTCCAACGCTCCGGCACTGGCCACGCTGCCCATGGCCCAATCCACCTCGCGGGAGGCGACGGCAGCGTAGAGCTGGCCGAAGTCGCGGAAGGGCACGTGCAGCATCTGCACCTTGGTCACGGATTGCAGAAGCAGTCCGCCGATGTGCCCAGGGCTGCCGTTGAACCAGGAGCCGTAGCTCACGCTGCCCGGCTTTGCGCGCGCCGCGCTCACGATGTCGTCCACGCTCTTGTACGGACTGTCGGCGGCCACAGCGACAAAAAATGGCGTGTTGAGGATCACGCGCAACGGTACGAAATCTTTCTGCACGTCGTAGGGCAAGCGCGCAAAGGTGCTGGGATGCGTGGTGCAGTGGGTGCTGTCCAGTTGCAGCAAGTCATGCCCGTCCGTGGCGCCTTGCTTGAAGGCTGCCACGGCGATAAAGCCGTTGCCTCCGGGGCGGTTGTCGATCACCACCGGTTGCTTCCAGCGCCGCGAGAGCTGATCGCCGACCATGCGCAGCGCCGCATCGGGGCCGCTGCCGGCGGGAAAGGGCGTGAAGATGCGCACAGGCCGCGAAGGAAAGGACTGCGCTCGGGCGTGGCCGGCAAAGGTGCCGGCCACGCTGGCGGCCAAGCCAAGTTGGCCGACGCGCTGTATGAAGGTTCTGCGTGTAACGCTCATGGTTTGTCTCCTGATATTCTGGTTTCGTGGTTCGGCTGGGGAGGCTTCTAGTGGCGCTGTACCGCCAGCAGGTCGAGCGCGACGTCGACGATCATGTCTTCCTGGCCGCCGACCATGCGGCGCTTGCCCAGTTCGACGAGGATGTCCACCGTCCTCAGGCCGTACTTTTGCGCCGCCGCTTCCGAATGGCGCAGGAAGCTGCTGTATACGCCGGCGTAGCCCAGCGCCAGGGTTTCGCGGTCCACGCGCACCGGGCGGTCCTGCAGCGGGCGCACGATGTCGTCGGCCGCGTCCATCAACTTGTACAGATCGGTGCCGTGGTGCCAGCCCAGGCGCTCGGCCGCGGCGATGAACACCTCCAGCGGCGCATTGCCCGCGCCGGCACCCATGCCCGCAAGGCTGGCGTCCACGCGGTCGCAGCCCTCTTCCACCGCGACGATGCTGTTGGCCACGCCCAGGCTCAGGTTGTGGTGCGCGTGGATTCCCGTCTGCGTCTCGGGTTTCAGCACGTCCTTGAAGGCGCGGAAGCGGTCACGCACGTCGTTCATGTTCAGCGCCCCGCCCGAGTCGACCACGTAGCACACGGTGGCGCCGTAGCTCTCCATCAGCTTGGCCTGCTGCGCCAGAGCGGCTGGCGTGGTCATGTGGCTCATCATCAGGAAGCCCACGGCCTCCATGCCCAGGTTGCGCGCATATTCGATGTGCTGCTTCGATACGTCGGCTTCGGTGCAGTGGGTGGCCACGCGCACGATGCGCGCGCCGGCGTCGTAAGCCGCTTTCAGGTCGTGTACGGTGCCGATGCCGGGCAGCAGCAGGGTGGCGATCTTCGCGTGCTTGACCACGCTTGCCACCGCCTCGATCCACTCCACGTCGGTGTGGGCGCCGAAGCCGTAGTTGAAGCTGCCGCCCTGCAGACCGTCGCCGTGGGCGACCTCGATGGAGTCGACCCTGGCATCGTCCAGCGCCTTGGCGATGATCCTGGCCTGCTCCACGCTGTACTGGTGGCGGATGGCGTGACTGCCGTCGCGCAGCGTCACGTCGGAGATGTAGATCTTCTTTTGCGTCATGGCGGCGTCCTCAGGCGACCAGGGCCGACAGCAGGCGCTCGGCCATCTTCTCGGCGGTGCGCAGCGCGGCGCTGGTCATGATGTCCAAGTTGCCGGCGTAGGCCGGCAGGTAGTGGGCGGCGCCCTCGACTTCCAGGAAGACCGAGGTCTTCAGCCCGCTGAGCTTGTCGCCCACGCCGGGAATGCGGATCGGCCGGCCGGCTTCGATGCGATCGAACTGCACGCGCTGCTTCAGCCGGTAGCCGGGAACATAGGTCTGTACCGCAGCGGCCATGCGTGCCACCGAATCCTCGATCTGGTCGGTGTCGGCGAAGTCGCTGAGCGTGTAGACCGTGTCGCGCATGATCAGCGGCGGCTCGGCCGGGTTCAGCACGATGATGGCCTTGCCCTTGGCGGCGCCGCCGACCACCTCGATGGCCTTCGACGTGGTTTCGGTGAACTCGTCGATGTTGGCGCGCGTGCCGGGGCCGGCGCTCTTGCTGGAAATCGAAGCGACGATCTCGCCATACTGCACCTTGGTCACGCGTGAGACCGCCGCCACCATCGGAATGGTGGCCTGGCCACCGCAGGTGACCATGTTCACGTTCAGGGCGTCGAGGTGGTCTTCACCGTTGACCACCGGAATGCAATACGGGCCGATGGCTGCCGGCGTGAGGTCGATCAGACGGATGCCTGGTTTCAAACTGCGCAGGAAGGCGTCGTTCTGGACATGGGCCGACGCGGAAGTGGCATCGAACACCACATCGATGTCGGCGAACTGGGGCATGCGCGTGAGGCCTGCCACGCCTTCGTGCGTGGTGGCCACGCCCATGCGGGCGGCGCGCGCCAGGCCGTCCGACTGCGGGTCGATGCCGACCATGGCGCCCATCTCGATGTGCTGGCCGTGGCGCAGGATCTTGATCATCAGGTCGGTGCCGATGTTGCCGCTGCCGATGATGGCGGCTTTGAGTTTTTGGGTCACAAGGTGCCTTTCGTCTTCAGTCAATGGTGGCGCCGCTGGCCTTGATGAGCGGCGTCCAGCGCGCGACTTCGGACTGGATGAAGCTGCCG
>LNAP01001560.1_pt1 | contig 24011 bp, 22 predicted proteins | sample 602601 | NCBI WGS metagenome assembly LNAP01 (sample SAMN02440304, study PRJNA202911) | soil metagenome | biome: Subtropical and temperate rainforests or woodlands; isolation source: soil samples (1 kg each in a 20% v/v slurry with milli Q water) were... ...
ACGCCATGTTCGGCGCGGGCCTTGCCCGCCCCCTGAGCGGTGAAGCGGCGGCGATGGCCAACCGGCTGGCGGCGCAGCCCGAGGCGGTCGTGGCGGTCGATGTGCCGTCCGGGCTGCTGGGTGACACCGGCGCGCCGGTCGGGCCGGTGGTGATCGCCGGGCTCACGGTCACGTTCCATGCCAAGAAGCCGGCGCACGTGCTTCAGCCGGGACACGAGCTGTGCGGCGAGGTGCTGGTGGCCGACATCGGGCTGGCCGATACGCCCAGCAATCTCATCGAGAACGGGCCGGACGTCTGGCTGGCGCATTTCCCCTGGCCGGCGGTGAACACCCACAAGCACGCGCGTGGCCGCCTGGTGGTGGTGTCGGGTGAGGCGTGGAACACTGGCGCCGCCCGGCTGTCGGCCCGCGCAGGCCTGCGGATGGGAGCCGGGCTGGTGACGGTGCTCTCGCCGTCCGAGGCGCTGCCGGTCAATGCGGCGCACCTGGAAGCGGTCATGCTGAAGGGTTTCGACACAGAGGCCGAGCTGGAACAGGCGGCGGCCGACGTTGATGCGGCGATCATCGGTCCGGCGGCCGGGATCACCGAGAACACTCTGGTCAACGTGCTGGCCCTGGCCCGGACCGGCGCGGCGCTGATCATCGACGCCGACGCCATCACCGTCTTCCGGGACGATCCGGAAGAGTTGTTCTCGGTGCTCGACGTGGACGACGTGCTCACGCCGCATCCCGGCGAGTTCGAGCGGCTGTTCCCCGGCGTGCTCAAGGACGCGCCCGAGCGCATCACCGCTGCGCGTAAGGCCGCCCAGCGCGCCGATGCGATCGTGCTGCTGAAGGGCGCCGACACGGTGATCGCGGCGCCAGACGGCCGCGCCTGTGTGAACACCAACGGCTCGCCCTGGTTGGCGACGGCCGGATCGGGCGACGTACTGGCCGGGTTCATCGGGTCGCTGATCGCCCAGGGCATGGAAAGCTTCGAGGCGGCGTGCGCCGCGGCCTGGATCCACGCCGAGGCGACTGAACTGCACGGGCCGGGGCTGATCTCCGAGGACCTGCCGGGCCTGGCGCCGGCGGTGTTGCGCCGTCTCTATGAGGGACGTGTCGGCTGACCGCGAAGAAGGGGTTGGTGCGGGCGAGAGGACTCGAACCTCCACGCCTTGCGGCGCTGGAACCTAAATCCAGTGCGTCTACCAGTTCCGCCACACCCGCATCCGCGCCCACATAAGTGATCGCGGCCTTGAATCGCAAGGACATCCGGCGAGCGCCGCCTACCGGCGAAGACGGCCGTAGGTGAGGCGCACGCGGACCGTGCAGGTCAGCCCGCTCCATTAGGGGGGAGGGCGGACGTTTCGGTGTCGGCGCCGCCAGCCGTACCTTGTGGCGCGGCCAGAGCACCGTCTTTGCGCTTGGACAGACGCGTACGAAATGACATAAGAGCGCCCGCTCGCCGCCGCTCGTCCGGCGGCGCATACCTTTTCACCCCTAGGGCGGATCTGCCGGCGCGAGCCTGCGCCGCACTCCGGAATTCAAGAATGTCGATGCAGATCGTTGAAAAGTCTGGCGAAGGCCTGAGCCGCGTCTATGGCGTGACCGTCCCGGTCGCGGACCTGAACGAGCGGCTCGAGGCGCGGATCACCGAGATCACGCCGCAGCTCAACATCAAGGGATTCCGTCCCGGCAAGGTGCCGGCCGCCCACGTTCGTCGTCTGCACGGCAAGGCCCTGATGGCCGAAGTCGTCGAGCAAGCCATCTCCGAAACCGCCCAAAAGGTCCTGGAAGACAACAACCTGCGTCCCGCTGGCGAACCGGACCTGAAGCCGGAAGGCGACATCGCCCAGGTGATCGAGGGCAAGGCCGACCTGGCCTATGAAATGGCCGTCGAGCTGATGCCGGACTTCGAACCGGCCGACCTGTCGAAGATTTCGCTGACCCGTCCGGTCTACGAGCCGACCGAAGACGAGGTGAACGAAGCGGTCGAGGAACTGGCCAAGCAGAACCGGACCTACGAGCCGCGCACCGGCAAGTCGCTGAAGGCCAAGGACGGCGATCAGGTTCTGATCGATTTCGTCGGCCGTATCGACGGCGAAGCCTTCGACGGCGGTTCGGCCACCGACACCGAGCTGACGCTCGGCTCGGGTCAGTTCATCCCGGGCTTCGAAGAGCAGCTGGTCGGCGCCAAGCCGGGCGACGAAGTCATCGTGAAGGTCGCCTTCCCGGCCGATTACCAAGCCACTCAGCTGGCCGGCAAGGACGCCGAGTTCACCACCACAGTGAAGGAAGTCCGCGCCCCGGTGGAATCCAAGGCTGATGACGCCATGGCCGAGCGCCTGGGCATCGAGAGCCTGGAGAAGCTCAAGGAACTGTTGAAGTCCAACCTCGAAGCGCAATACGCCGGCGCCTCGCGCTTCAAGCTGAAGCGCGCCCTGCTGGACGTGCTGGACGAGAAGCACGACTTCCCGCTGCCGCCGAAGATGGTGGAAGCCGAGTTCGCCGCGATCTGGCAACAGGTCCAGGCCGACAAGGAACGCGGCTCGCTGCCGCCCGAAGACACCGAGAAGTCGGACGACCAACTGCAGACCGAGTACCGCAAGATCGCCGAGCGCCGCGTGCGCCTGGGTCTGGTGCTGGCCGAGATCGGCCGCGTGAACAACGTGCAGGTGACCGAGCAGGAACTGGTCGACGCCATGCGCAACGAAGCCATGCGCTATGGCCCGCAAGCCCAGCAGATCTTCGACATGTTCCGCCAGAACGCGAACATGCAGGCCCAGCTCCGCGCGCCGATCTTCGAGGACAAGGTCGTCGACCTGATCATCGGCAAGGCCGAGGTGAAGGACGAGAAGGTCTCCAAGGACGAGCTCCTCAAGGAAGACGACATGCCGGAAGGCTACGCCGACTAAGCGCCGGCCGATCGGGTTTCGGATCTACGGAAATCCCTCCCCATCGGGGGAGGGATTTTCTTTAGGGCCGATCGGTCACCTTGCGCTTGCCCCTCCGTCACGCGATATCGGAGGGGAACGCGGCTCTGCGCGCAGAGTCGATCCATAAGAGAGGCTTCCCTTTATGCGTGACCCGCAGATCACCGCGCTGAACCTGGTGCCCATGGTGGTGGAGCAGACCAGCCGCGGCGAACGCGCCTTCGATATCTTCTCGCGCCTGCTCAAGGAGCGGGTGATCTTCCTGAACGGTCCGGTCGAGGACGGCATGTCGGCGCTGATCTGCGCCCAGCTCCTCTATCTCGAGGCCGAAAACCCGAAGAAAGAGATCCAGATGTACATCAACTCCCCCGGCGGGGTGGTGACGTCCGGTCTCGCGATCTACGACACCATGCAGTACATCCGCTCGCCGGTCGTGACGCTCTGCATGGGCATGGCGGCCTCGATGGGCTCGTTCCTGCTGATGGCTGGCGAGAAAGGCCAGCGTATCGCACTGCCGAACAGCCGCATCATGGTGCACCAGCCCTCGGGCGGTTACTCGGGCAAGGCCTCGGACATCGAGCGCCACGCCGAGGATATCATCAAGACCAAGCGCCGGCTGAACGAGATCTACGCCAAGCACACCGGCCGTTCGTACGACGAGGTCGAGGAGAAGCTCGACCGCGACACCTTCATGACCCCGGAAGAGGCCAAGGAGTGGGGTCTGGTCGACCACGTGATCGAACGCCGCGCCGAAGACTGATCTGACGATGCCGCGCCACGTCCTGATCGTGGGCGGCTCGGGCATGCTTTCCGAAGTTGCAAGGGCGCTCGCCAGGGATGGCGGGCGCCTTTCGCATTTGTCCCGGCGAGCTTCGGCGGCGTGGGGCGAGGACGGCTACGACTGTGACTATCACGACGAGGTGCGGTTCGCCGCAGCCCTCGACCTCGCCATAGGGCGATGGGGCAGGCCCGACTTGGCTATCGCCTGGTTCCGAACGCTGAAGATCGCCGCGCCCCGGCTGCTGGCTCAGGCCGTTGACGGGCGGATGTTCCAGGTGCTGGGCAGCGGCGTGGCCGATCCGCAGCAGCCCGACCGGCTGAAGACGGCCGCGGCGGTGGCTGAGGGCCTGGAAGGCTGCCGACTGCGGCAGGTGGTGCTGGGCTTTCGGGTCGAAGATGGCGGCGCGCGGTGGCTGCGCCATGAAGAGATCGCCTTGGGCGTGCTCGGCGCGATCTCGGCCGATCGGACGTTCAGCGTGATCGGGGAGGTCGACCGTTGGCGGGCACGGCCTCGAAGCGCCTGATCGCTTGCGCCAGCAGGTGGGCGCGGCCTGCCTCGTCGTTCACCTCGAAGCGATCGAAATCGAGGCCGGCCTCATCGCGCAGGTCGGCGAAGAGGCCTTTCGGGTCCTCGTGGAAGTGCAGGAAGGCCTTGGCGCGCAGGTAGAAGACGCCGCGCTTCTTTTCGGCGAGACCAGGAAGGGTGCGGATCTGGGCCAGCAGCGGCTCGAGCAGGTCGAGGCTCTCCTGGCCGGCGTGGCGCATCAGTCCTCTCGCGGATACTGCGCCGGACGGGCCAGGTAATAATCGGCCGCCGGCAGGCCATCGACGGCCTCGACGGCGGCGTTGAAGATGCGCTGGTCGAAGCCGCCCCGGGCGGCGCGCTTGGCGAGGCGCTGGGTTTCGATCTCCTCCATCGTCAAGCCGCTGGCCTGCGCCAGGGCGGCGATAACCTCCATGACGTCGGCGAGTTCGGCCGCCAGCTCGGCGGGAGAGGCGGCGTCGCGAACTTCGCCGGCTTCTTCGGCCAGCTTGTTCTTGAGGGCTGAAACAAACTCGTCGTGGTCGAGCTGGCGCTCGAAGACCGCCAAGCCCTGGTCGCGCATCATCTGCGGCAGCCCGTCGCGGATCAGTTTCTGAACCCGGAAGCGCATCGGTCAGGGCTTCTCCACGAAGACTCGATAGCCGGGCTCTTCGGCGATGGCGAGCATCTCACGATCGCCGCTGGTGTCGCCATAGGCCGCGCGCAGGCGGATGTCGGCGCCGAAGACCTCCTGCAGGCGAAGGACTTTCTCGGCGCCGCGGCAGTTGGCGCTGGCGAAGGCTCCGGTCGCTCGGCCCTGCTCGTCGAAGACCAGTTCGGTGCCGAGGATCATGTCGGCGCCCAACCCGCGGGCGAACGGCGCGACGATGAGCTGTGGCGAGGCGGTCACGATCACCAGCTTGGCGCGCCGCTGGCCCCATCGGCGCCAGATGCGCAGGGCGTCGGGGCGAAGGAGGCGAGGGGCCATGAGCGTCGCGAAGGTTTGAGCGTCGGCCTCCAGCCGCTCGCGCGGGACGCCGCGCAGAAACTCGCGCGTGGCGGCCGCCTTGATCCGGCCCCGGTTGCGATGGCCCAGATAGGCGATCGCGGCCGGCGCCAGCCTGATAAGGCCGAGGTGATAGCGCACCGCGCCCGCCCGCCAGCGCAGGAACGCCGTGTAGCTGTCGCGTATGGTCAAGGTTCCGTCGAAGTCGAACGCGACGACGCCCGAGTCTTCGATGCGCTCGTCCTGAGATTCCAACGAGGCGCCTCCTATGCGCCGTAGTTGTCGTTTAGCCATCTATCCCCCAACACGTCGCGTACTGCGACATGTCAACTCAGGCGCCGATACCAAGGCTCGTGAAATTTGGGCTTCGCGAGACCTTGTTCGGCCTTGCGCGCCGGCTCTCTTGCGCCAGTTCGACACAATCCCATCTAGAGATTCGGACATGCCCGCTATCGGACGCCCCACAGCCAAATGTCACGGACGCATGTCGAAGGCTTGTGATCGCGGCTCGGATCGGGGAATGTCAAGGATTAGAGAACCCCAGGCACGTATCCTGCACACATGATGTCAGGGGCCAGGCCCCAGGGGACAGCGAAGGCGAAGACTTTCCGTCGGCGTCGTCGAGAGAGTGAGAAAACGACCATGACCAAGGCCGCAAGCGGGGACTCCAAGAGCACGCTGTATTGCTCTTTCTGCGGCAAGAGCCAGCATGAGGTCCGCAAGCTCATCGCGGGTCCGACCGTGTTCATCTGTGATGAATGCGTCGAGCTGTGCATGGATATCATCCGGGAAGAGCACAAGATTTCCTTCGTGAAGTCGAAGGACGGGGTCCCGACTCCGAAGGAGATTCGTGAGGTTCTCGACGATTACGTGATCGGGCAGGACCACGCCAAGAAGGTGCTCTCGGTCGCCGTCCACAATCACTACAAGCGCCTGAACCACGCGACGAAGAACAACGACGTCGAGCTCGGCAAGGCCAACATCCTGCTGATCGGTCCGACCGGCACCGGCAAGACCCTGCTGGCGCAGACCCTGGCCCGAATCATCGACGTGCCGTTCACCGTGGCCGACGCCACGACCCTGACCGAGGCCGGCTATGTCGGCGAGGACGTCGAGAACATCATCCTCAAGCTGCTGCAGGCGGCCGACTACAATGTCGAGCGTGCGCAGCGCGGCATCGTCTATATCGACGAAGTCGACAAGATCAGCCGCAAGTCCGACAATCCCTCCATCACCCGCGACGTGTCGGGGGAGGGCGTCCAGCAGGCGCTGCTGAAGATAATGGAAGGCACGGTGGCTTCGGTCCCGCCCCAGGGCGGCCGCAAGCACCCGCAGCAGGAGTTCCTGCAGGTCGACACGACGAACATCCTGTTCATCTGCGGCGGCGCCTTTGCAGGGCTTGAAAAGATCATCTCGGCGCGCGGGCAGGGCACATCGATCGGCTTCGGCGCCAAGGTGTCCGACCCCGACGAGCGCCGCACCGGCGAGATCTTCCGGCAGGTGGAGCCGGACGATCTGCTGCGCTTCGGCCTGATCCCGGAATTCATCGGCCGTCTGCCGGTGATTGCGACCCTGGACGATCTGGACGAGGTCGCGCTGGTCAAGATCCTGACCGAGCCGAAGAACGCCTTCGTCAAGCAGTACCAGCGCCTGTTCGACATGGAGAACGTCGGCCTGACCTTCACCGACGACGCCCTGCTGGCAGTCGCCCGCAAGGCGATCCAGCGCAAGACCGGCGCACGCGGTCTCCGCTCGATCCTGGAAGGTATCCTGCTCGACACCATGTACGAGTTGCCGACCTACGACGGTGTCGAAGAGGTGGTGGTGAACGCCGAGGTGGTTGAAGGCCGCGCCCAGCCGCTGGTCATCTACGCCGAGCGTCGCGATAAGGGCGGCGCCGCCTAGGCACGCGGTCCGGCAGATAACGACAAAGGCCCCGCGGATGAACCCGCGGGGCCTTTTGCGTGGCTGTTCATGGTCAAGACCGATCTGGGGCAGGGAACACAAAACGTAACATTTCGGCCTGGGCGCCCTGGACGAAATGTTGAAAAACCCTAGAGCTGGCTGCTCATCGGAAGGCGCCGCTTGAATATCGAACGCGCCTTTTCCTAGACAGAACGTCGCGCAGTTTGCTGCTGCGCTTGAATGCCGGTGCGAAGCGTCCACATAAATGAACCGAAGCGCCGCCTGCAAAGGCGGGACGGGCCGTCCGACTCAGACGCATCGTCTGATGTGACCGCGGTCCGGGGGCCGAGCCTGAACTCGCAACGGGCCGGCAGGAGTAAGAACGCATCATGTCCGAGATTAAAACCCTTCCCATTCTACCGCTGCGGGACATCGTGGTGTTCCCGCATCAACCGGTGCCGCTCTTCGTGGGCCGGGAGAAATCCGTACGCGCGCTCGAAGAGGCGATGCGGGGTGAAGGCAAGCAGATCCTGCTCGCGACCCAAAAGGACAAGGACGACGACGATCCGTCGCCCGAGGCCATCTATGACGTCGGGGTCGTGGCGACGGTTCTGCAACTGCTGAAGCTTCCCGACGGCACCGTGAAGGTGCTGGTCGAGGGCAAGACGCGGGCCGGCATCTCGCGCTTCACGGCGCAAGAGGAGTTCTATGAGGCCGAGATCGCCCCGATCTCGGAAGACGGCGGAGCTTCACCCGAGGCCGAGGCGCTTTCGCGCGCGGTCGTCGAGCAGTTCGAGAACTACGTAAAACTGAACAAGAAGGTGCCGCCCGAGGCGCTGGCTTCGATGCCGCAGGTCGATGCGCCAGGCGAACTGGCTGACCGTATCGCCAGCCACCTGTCGGTGAAGATCGCCGAGAAGCAGAGCCTGCTGGAGATCTTCAACGTCGTGAAGCGCCTGGAGAAGGTCTACGCCCTCATGGAGGGCGAGATCAGCGTCATGCAGACGGAGAAGAAGATCCGTAACCGCGTGAAGCGCCAGATGGAGAAGACGCAGCGCGAGTACTATCTGAACGAACAGATGAAGGCGATCCAGCGCGAGCTGGGCGAGCAGGACGATCAGCGCGACGAACTGATCGAGCTCGAGAAGCGCATCAAGAAGACCAAGCTTTCGAAGGAAGCCCGGGCCAAGGCCGAGGGTGAGCTGAAGAAGCTGCGCAACATGAGCCCGATGTCGGCGGAATCCACCGTCGTTCGGAACTATCTCGACTGGCTGCTGTCGATCCCGTGGGGCAAGGCCAAGACCAAGCCCATCGACTTGGTCAAGGCCGAGGAAATCCTGAACCGTGACCACTTCGGCCTGGAGAAGGTCAAGGAGCGCATCTTGGAGTACCTGGCCGTGCAGGCCCGGGTCGGTTCGCTGAAGGGCCCGATCCTCTGCCTTGTCGGTCCTCCCGGCGTGGGTAAGACTTCGTTGGGCAAGTCGATCGCCGAGGCGACCGGACGCGAGTTCGTGCGCGTCTCCCTGGGCGGCGTGCGCGACGAGGCCGAAATCCGCGGTCACCGCCGGACCTACATCGGCTCCATGCCGGGCAAGATCATTCAGTCGATGAAGAAGGCCAAGTCGAACAACGCCTTCTTCCTGCTGGATGAGATCGACAAGATGGGCTCGGACTACCGGGGCGACCCGGCCTCGGCCCTGCTCGAAGTGCTGGACCCGGCGCAGAACTCGACCTTCGGCGACCACTATCTGGAAGTCGATTACGACCTGTCGCCGGTGATGTTCGTCACCACCGCCAACAGCCTGAACATGCCTCAGCCGCTGCTGGACCGGATGGAGATCATTCGGATCCCTGGCTACACCGAGGATGAGAAGGTCGAGATCGCCAAGCGGCATATCCTGCCGAAGCTGACCAAGGACCATGGCCTGAAGCCGGAAGAGTTCATCGTTCCGGACGCGACCATCCGTGACCTAATCCGCTACTACACCCGGGAAGCCGGCGTCCGCTCTCTGGAGCGGGAACTGGGCGCCCTGGCGCGGAAGACGGTGCGTGACCTGGGCCGCGAGCAAGTGGCCTCGATCACGGTCGATGACGAGCGGCTGGCCAAGTATGCGGGCGTCCAGAAGTATCGCTACGGCGAGACGGACACCGAGGACCAGGTCGGCATCATCACGGGCCTCGCCTACACCGAGTTCGGTGGCGACATCCTGACCATCGAGGCGGTCAAGATGCCGGGTAAGGGCCGCATGTCCATCACGGGCAACCTGAAGGACGTGATGAAGGAGTCCATCGCCGCGGCGAACTCGTACGTCCGTAGCCGGGCCACCCGGTTCGGGATCGAGCCGCCGATCTTCGAGAAGACCGACGTGCACATCCACGTGCCGGACGGCGCCACGCCCAAGGACGGGCCGTCCGCAGGTGCGGCCATGGCCACGGCGATTGTCTCGGTCCTGACCGGGATCCCGATCCGCAAGGACCTCGCCATGACCGGCGAAGTCACGCTGCGGGGTCGGGTCACAGCCATCGGCGGCCTGAAGGAGAAGCTGCTTGCAGCGCTCCGCTCGGGCGTGAAGACGGTGCTGATCCCGCAGGAGAACGTGAAGGACCTGGCGGACATCCCGGACAACGTGAAGTCGGCGCTTGAGATCGTGCCGGTCTCCAACGTTGACGAGGTGCTTGCGCGGGCCCTGACCGAGCCGCTGACGCCGATCGAATGGAACCCGGCGGAGCAGCCGCCCGTCTCGGTTCCGGCCGAAGATGGCGCCGACGAGGCCGTCATCACCCACTAATCAGTGGAAAAGTGACGCAAATTCTGGCGGCGCGGGGCTTTCCCGCGCCGCCTTTGTTTGACGGGCGAAAAACGGCGCCCATAATCGCGCAACGCGAAGCAGCCTCGCGCATCCGCGAGAGGGCCGCGGTTTGGGACAACGGGCTGGGAGAGACAGAATGACCAAGGCCGAACTCGTCACGGCGATCGCCGACCAGGCGGGCCTGAACAAGGCGCAGGCGAAGGACGCTCTGGAAGCGTTCATCGACAGTGTGACGGCGTCGCTCAAGGCGGGACAGGAAGTGCGGCTCGTCGGTTTCGGTAGCTTTGTTCCTGTTACGCGCGCGGCGGGCACGGCCCGCAATCCGCGGACCGGCGAGACGGTCAACCGCCCCGCCTCGAAGACCGCACGCTTTCGGGTGGGCGAGGGGCTCAAGAGTTCGCTGAACTAAGCAGCTCCGTATCAGTTTGTTGGGGGCGGCCTCCGGAAGCGGAGGTCGCCCTTTTGCCTATTTATGGGGCGGCTAGCTCAGTTGGTCAGAGCACCTGGTTTACACCCAGGGGGTCGGGGGTTCGAACCCCTCGCCGCCCACCAGCCATCACCCATTACGCGCGCTACAGCTTGGCAAGCGGATTGGGCGCCCGCGACGAGGCTGGCCGGGGCAACGTATGAAGCACGTCAATATCTTGCAGAGCATCGAGGACCCGGCGCGGGGCTATGTCGGCCTGACGGGCGATCTGCGCGCGCGCGTTCGTAAGCACGATGCGGGTCACGTCGCACACGCATCGAAGTACGGTTCCTGGCGAGTGAGAACCTACTTCGGGTCCAATGATCGGGGCCGCGCCATATTTGAGCGGTGTTTGAAGGCCGCGTCAGGGCGCGCCTTCACCAGGAAGCGACTGTGACCATGCTCTACCGTCCCCTCGGCCGGACCGGCATGACGGTTTCCGAAATCGGTTTCGGCTGTGCGTCCTGGTGGGGACAGGCGCGGTTCGACGAGCGCGAGGCGGTCCGCCTGGTGCATGCGGCGTTGGACGGCGGCGTGACCTTCTTCGACACCGGCGCGGCCTATTCTGGCGGGGAGGCCGAGCCGCGGCTCGGGCGGGCCTTGCGGGGGAGAGACCTTGGCCGGGTGGTCGTGGCGACCAAGGCCGGCACCTATCACGATGGGCGCCGCATCGTACGCGACTTCCGTCCCGAGGCGATCGAAGCCAGCGTCGAACGCAGCCTGGGCCGGTTGGGGCTGGATACCTTGCCCCTGCTGCAACTTCACGGTCCGGCGGTCGCCGAACTCGACGAGGAACTGCGTGGTCGTCTGGCGCGATTGAAGCAGCGAGGCCTCATTCGGGCGCTCGGTGCGAACAGTTTCGATCCCACAGTCATTGAGCACCTCATTGGCCTGCCCGAGTTCGACGTAGTCATGGTCGACTACAATGTCCTCCGTCCGGAACGCGCGCCGCTGATCGCCGAGGCTGCGGCGGCAGGCAAAGGGGTGCTGGCCGGAATGGCCCTCGCGATGGGACATGCAAACCGGCAGGTCTTCAGGCTGCGGGCGCCGAGGGATGTCTGGTACGTCTTGCGAGCGCTGAAGAACCATCGCGCCGATATCGGCAAGGGCGCGCGGTTCGGCTTCCTCTCGCAGCTTGATGGCATGACTGCCTCGCAGGCGGCCCTGGCCTATGTGCTGTCCGATCCGAACGTCTCGTCCGCGGTCATCGGCACAACCCGCATGGCGCACCTGACGGAGAATCTGGAAGCTTCAGGCCTGGAGCTGCCGGCCGCCACGCGCGCCAGGATCGAGGAGGCTCAGCGGTTTGGCATCGGCAGGTGACGCGAGGGCGCCCTTTTCCTGATCCGCCAGAGGCGTAATCTGCCGAAAAATAACGACAACTAGGGCGGAGACGAGTGATGGCTGAGGACCTCGGACCCCTGGGATGGGCGCTGGAAACCGCGCATCTGCCGGCCCTGGCGGCGGCGATGGTGCATCTGACCGGCGATCCGACTTGGCTGAGGCCCGAGTGGCGGCCGACCTACACGCCACTGTCGCGGGGCGAGACCGGGCTTCCCCTCGAAGAACAGGCCAAGATGCGCGCGGCCGCGAAGGTGGCCATCACCGACTATCTGGCGGGCAAGCGGCCGATGGCGCAGACGCCTGGTCCGGAACTCGTCCGCCAGATGATGAGCTTCGTCGCCGGGGCGGAAATTCCGGATGGCTATGGCGAGTTCCTGGCCGACGAACTGGCGCTCGACGGCCATTCCAGCAAAGAGCCGAACTGGGGGGAGGGCACGCGGGCGGCCGCCCGCCGCCTGCACGTACTGGTCGTCGGGGCCGGGATGTCAGGTCTGCTTACGGCTTTGCGGCTGGAACAGGCTGGCGTCTCCTACGAGGTGGTCGAGAAGAACGCCGACGTCGGCGGCACCTGGCTGGAGAACAGCTATCCGGGCTGCCGAGTGGACTCCTCCAACCACATCTATTCCTACAGCTTCGAGCCCAACCATTTCTGGCCCCAGCATTATTCGACCCAGCCGGTGCTGCTGGACTATTTTCGGGGCGTCGCCGACCGCTACGACCTGAAGAAGAAGATCCGGTTCGACACCGTCGCCGAGGAGATGGTCTGGGACGAGACGCGAGGGCTCTGGAATATCCGGGTGAGGACGCCCACAGGCTCCGAGCAGGTCGAGGCCAACGCCGTCGTCACTGCTGTGGGGCAACTGAACCGCCCGCGCTATCCTGAGATCAAGGGGAGGGAGCGCTTCGCCGGCCCAACCTTCCACTCCGCGGAGTGGCGTCACGACGTCGACCTGAGCGGCAAGCGGGTAGCTGTGATCGGCACCGGAGCCAGCGCCTATCAGTTCGTACCGGAGATCGCGGGAGAGGTCGCCAGCCTGACGGTGTTCCAGCGCACTCCGCCCTGGGGTTTCCCAGTCGCCCACTATCACGAGGACGTCCCAGAGGGGATGAACTGGCTGATGGAGCACGTGCCGTTTTACGACAAATGGTACCGCTTCTGGATGTTCTGGATGGTCACTGACGGGCTCCTGCCCATGGTGACGGCCGATCCGAACTGGGCGGGGCCGCCGATCGCGGTAAGCGAGCTGAACCTGGGCTTTCGCCAGATGATCGCCTCGGCGATCGCGGTCCAGGCCCCGGGCAGGCCGGATCTCGTCGAGAAGGTGATCCCCACCTATCCGATCGGCGGCAAACGCGCACTGCTCGACAACGGTGTCTGGATGGCGGCCCTGCAGCGCGACAATGTCGAGCTGGTGACCGACCCGATCGCCGAGATAACCGAGGTGGGAATCGAGACCGCCGGCGGCAAGTCGCGCGAGTTCGATGTCATCATCTACGCCACGGGCTTTCACGCGTCCCGCTTCCTGTGGCCGATGAAGATCAAGGGAAGGGGCGGGGCCGACCTGCACGAGACCTGGGCCGGCGACGCCAAGGCCTATCTGGGGATGACGATCCCGCATTTCCCCAATCTCTTCATGATCTATGGCCCCAACACGAACATCGTCGTGAACGGCTCAATCATCTTCTTCTCGGAATGCAGCGTCCGCTACATCATCGGGTGCCTGAAGCTGCTGGCCGAGACCGGCATGATCGCCATGGAGCCGCGCCAGGATGTCTTCGAGGCCTTCAATACCCGGATCGATGAGGGAAACCGGTTGATGGCCTGGGGCGCGCCGCAGGTGACCAGTTGGTATAAGAACGAAACTGGGCGGGTGAGTCAGAACTGGCCGTTCGCCCTGGTGGACTACTGGCGCGCGACTCTGGCGCCCGATCCCAACGATTTCGTGCTGAGCCGCAGCGCCGAACTGGTGAGCTGACAGGGCTGCTGGCGGCCGGCGAGCCACGCGCTATAGCTTGCTCAGTCAACGCACGAGGTCGCCATGTCCCTGAAGCTCAACGTCATTGTCTGCTCCACCCGTCCTGGGCGGGTCGGGATTTCCATCGGGCGATGGTTCGAGGGCTTCGCCAAGGCGCACGGCGGGTTCGATGTGGCCCTGGAGGATCTCGCCGCCTTCGAGCTGCCGGTGTTCGACGAGCCGCACCATCCGCGCCTGCGCAAGTACGAGCACGCCCACACCAAGGCCTGGAGCGCCAGCGTGGAGCGCGCCGACGCCTTCGTCTTCGTGACCCCTGAGTACAATTTCGGGCCGCCGCCCTCGCTCGTGAACGCGATGAACTATTTGGTCCAGGAGTGGCGGGACAAGGTGGCCGGGTTCGTCAGCTACGGCGGTGTCTCGGGCGGAATTCGCGCGGTGCAGGCCGAGAAGCTGATGATGACCAGCTTCAAGATCATGCCCCTGCCCGAGCAGGTGATGATTCCTAACTTCGCCCAGCACTTGGATGCGGAAAAGCAGTTCACGCCGAATGACCTGCACACCGCCTCGGCCGCCGCAATGCTGGACGAACTGGTCCGATGGGCGGGCGCGCTGAAGACGATGCGCCGCGGCTAAGTCCAAAGAGGGGCTGGTCGGGATTCAATTCCGGCCAGCTCCCATTCGCAAACAGCGCCTCGCGATGCGACGAGTTGAAGCGCGCCGACTTGGGGGCTTTGTTGGCCGCTTCGATTGTAAGGGTGAAGTGGCGCGAATGACGGGGCTCGAACCCGCGACCTCCGGCGTGACAGGCCGGCGCTCTAACCAACTGAGCTACATCCGCTCGCTAATCGCTACGACTGCAAGAAGAAGTGGCGCGAATGACGGGGCTCGAACCCGCGACCTCCGGCGTGACAGGCCGGCGCTCTAACCAACTGAGCTACATCCGCGTGACGGCTGCGTCGCCGCGAGGTGCGTCTGATATGTCGGCGCCGGAATCGTGTCAACGGCCAACTGCGCGGCGCTGTGGATAAACTGTCGGGTCTCGCGCGTTCCTTCGTCGGGGCGATGAAAAAGGCTCTTGTGATAATAATAATTATCAATCGCGATATTCGTCCTGGCCAGTCCAAGCGAGTTCTGGCCGCCTTGGCAGGTGGTCGGCAGCCGCGAAATCCGGGCTGGAGACAAGGCGCGCGCATTTGCGATACCGATGATCCCACCACGCCGTTTGAACCCTGCGCAATGCTGGTCTAGAAGGGCGCGCGACTCCTCCGAGGAATCCATGAACGCCTTTCTTCTGCAGTATCTGCCTATCGTGATCTTCCTGGGGATCGCGACGGTTCTAGGCCTCGCCTTCATCGTGGCCTCCGCAACGCTCGCCCCGACAGCGCCGGATCCGGAAAAGCTGTCGACCTACGAGTGCGGCTTCAACGCCTTCGACGATGCGCGGATGAAGTTCGACGTCAGGTTCTACCTGGTCTCGATCCTCTTCATCATCTTCGACCTGGAAGTGGCGTTCCTGTTCCCGTGGGCCGTATCGCTTATGAAGCTGCCCCAGGACGTGGCGCAGTTCGCCTTCTGGTCGATGATGACCTTCTTGGGCGTCCTGACCGTCGGCTTCGTCTATGAATGGAAGAAAGGCGCCCTGGAATGGGAGTGATCGTTCCCGCGGGTTCGGCCGGCCGTACGACGGTCGAAGGCTACGACCCCAAGCTCCACGACCCGTTCTTCGACGGAATCTCGGGTGAACTGGCCGACAAGGGCTTCATCACCGCGGCCGCCGACGACCTGATCACCTGGGCCCGTACCGGCTCGTTGATGTGGATGACGTTCGGCCTAGCGTGCTGCGCGGTCGAGATGATGCAGGCCTCGATGCCGCGTTACGACCTGGAGCGCTACGGTTTCGCGCCGCGCGCCTCACCGCGCCAGTCGGACGTGATGATCGTCGCCGGCACGCTGTGCAACAAGATGGCTCCGGCCCTCCGCAAGGTCTACGACCAGATGCCGGAGCCGCGCTACGTCATCTCCATGGGGTCATGCGCCAACGGCGGCGGCTACTACTATTTTTCCTATTCGGTCGTGCGTGGCTGTGACCGGATCGTCCCGGTCGACATCTATGTGCCCGGCTGCCCGCCCACCGCCGAGGCCCTGGTCTACGGCGTGCTGCAGCTCCAGAAGAAGATTCGCCGTACGGGGACGATCGAGCGATGAGCTGGCCCGTCACCGAAGAAACGCTGGACGCCCTGGGCGGCCAGATTCTCACCTCCGGAACCGGCGCGATCGCCGGCTATCAGGTGGCCTATGGCGAACTGAACCTGACCGGCCCGGCGAACCGGGTGGTCGAGGCGCTGACGCAACTTCGCGACCAGTTCGGCTTCCATCAGTTGATCGACCTGTGCGGCGTCGATTATCCGGAGCGCGCGCAGCGCTTCGACGTCGTCTATCACCTGCTGTCGATGACCAAGAACCAGCGCCTGCGCTTCAAGGTGCAGACGGACGAGGACACGCCGGTTCCCACCGTGACGGGCGTCTTCCCCAACGCCGACTGGTACGAGCGCGAAGCCTTCGACATGTACGGCGTGTTCTTCGAAGGACACCCGGATCTGCGCCGGATCCTGACAGACTACGGCTTCCACGGCCATCCGCTGCGGAAGGACTTCCCGATGACCGGCTACGTCGAGCTCCGCTACGACGATGAGCTCAAGCGCGTGGTCTACGAGCCGGTGAAGTCCGTCGAGTTCCGGAACTGGGACTTCATGAGCCCGTGGGAGGGCGCCGAGTACGTCCTGCCGGGCGACGAGAAAGCGGAGGCGAAGTGATGGCTGACGACGCTTCGACGCCGGTGACCCTGCCGGAAACCCCGGTCCGCAAGTTCAACATCAACTTCGGCCCCCAACACCCGGCCGCGCACGGCGTGCTGCGCCTGGTGCTCGAGCTCGACGGCGAAGTCGTCGAGCGGGTGGATCCGCACGTCGGGCTGCTGCACCGCGGCACCGAAAAGCTGATGGAGTACCGGACCTACCTCCAGAACGTCCCGTATTTCGACCGCCTCGACTACGTGGCGCCGATGAACCAGGAGCACTCCTTCTGCCTGGCCATCGAAAAGCTGCTCGGCCTCGAGGTTCCGATCCGTGGTCAGATCATCCGCGTGATGTTCTCCGAGATCGGCCGGATTCTGAACCACCTGCTAAACGTCACGACCCAGGCCATGGACGTCGGCGCTCTGACCCCGCCGCTGTGGGGCTTCGAAGAGCGCGAGAAGCTGATGGTGTTCTACGAGCGCGCCTGCGGCGCCCGCCTGCACGCCAACTACTTCCGTCCGGGCGGCGTCCACCAGGACCTGCCGGAAGCCCTGGTCGACGACATCCGCGAGTGGGCGGTGGCTTTCGAACGCCCGATCGACGACATCGACAAGCTGATCACCGGCAACCGGATTTTCAAGCAGCGCAACGTCGACATCGGTGTGGTGAGCAAGGAAGAAGCCATCAACTGGGGCTTCTCCGGGGTCATGGTGCGCGGTTCCGGCATCGCCTGGGACCTGCGTCGCTCGCAGCCCTACGAGTGCTACGACGACTTCGAGTTCGACATCCCGCTGGGGGTGAACGGCGACTGCTACGACCGCTATCTCTGCCGTATGGAAGAGATGCGGCAGAGCGCGAAGATCATCATCCAATGCGCTGACCGGCTTAAGAAAACGCCGGGCGCGGTGCTGACCGAAGACAACAAGTTCGCCCCGCCGCGCCGTGGCGAGATGAAGCGTTCCATGGAATCGCTCATCCACCACTTCAAGCTCTACACCGAGGGCTTCCGGACGCCGGAAGGCGAGGTCTACGCCGCGGTCGAAGCGCCCAAGGGCGAGTTCGGGGTGTTCCTGGTGTCGGACGGCTCGAACCGCCCGTACCGCTGCAAGATCCGGGCGCCGGGCTATCCGCACCTGATGGCGATGGACTGGATCAACCGCGGCCACATGCTGGCTGACGTTTCGGCCATCCTCGGCTCGCTGGACATCGTGTTCGGGGAGATCGACCGGTGAGCGCGGCAGCTACCATCAGCCCCCTAGACGTGGCGGCCGCGCAACTCGCCGCGTACAACGTCCAGGACCTCGACGCCCACTGCGCCTGGTTCGCCGACGACATCGTCGTGGCCGACCTGAACGGCGAGGTGACCATGTCCGGAATTGCCGCCTATCGGGACAAATATCGGCAGGTTTTCCTCCAATTCCCGCATAATCATGCCGAACTGGTCAACCGGATCGTCGTGGGCAATCGCGTAATCGACCATGAGCGGGTGAAGCGTTCTCCGGACGCCGAGCCCTTCGAGGTCGCCGCCATCTACACCATCGCGGACGGCAAGATCGCCCGCGTCGATTTCGTGAAGTGAGGATCGCTTGAGCGTTCGCCGCCTCTCTCCGAACCAGCCCGCCAGCTTCGCCTTCTCGCCGGAGACGAAGGAGAAGGCGGAGTGGTGGATCTCCAAGTTCCCGGCCGGCCGTCAGCAATCGGCGGTCATCCCGATCCTGTGGCTGGTGCAGAAGCAGGAAGGCTGGGTCTCCGAGCCGGCCATCCGCACCGTCGCCGAGCTGCTCGGCATGGCGCAGATCCGGGTGCTGGAAGTCGCGACCTTCTACACGATGTTCATGCTGGAGCCGGTCGGCAGCCACGCCCTGGTCCAGGTGTGCGGCACGACGCCCTGCGCCCTGCGCGGCGCGAACGACCTGATCGCCCACTGCAAGAAGCGGATCGGCCCGAAGGATCACCTGTCGGCCGACGGCAAGTTCTACTGGCAGGAAGTCGAGTGCATGGGGGCGTGCTCCAACGCCCCGATGGCTGCGATCAACGACTATTACTACGAGGACCTGACCGTCGAGAGCTTCGACGCCATCCTCGATGAGTTCGCCGCCGGCAAGCCGCGCGCGCCGGGTTCGGCGATCGGCCGCCAGGGCGCTGCGCCCGACGGCGGTCCGCTGACGCTCAGCGATCCTTCGCTGTACGACGGCTCGCGCGCCAAGCCGATCAAGTCGCTTCCAAACGCGCCCAAGCCCTCGAAGGGCGCGAAGGAGGAGCCGGCCTCGTGAACCGCATGATTTTCATCGCGCGCGAAGACCGCGCCGGTAAGGGAGTTTAGGGGCCGTGGTCGGCATACTCCAAGACAAGGACCGCATCTTCACCAACGTCTACGGCTTGCACGACTGGGGCCTGGACGGTGCGAAGCAGCGCGGCGCCTGGAACGGCACCCGTGAAATGCTGAAGCAGACGCCGGAGTGGCTCTGCGACCAGATCAAGGCGTCGGGTCTGCGCGGGCGCGGCGGGGCAGGGTTCTCCACCGGCCTGAAGTGGACCTTCATGCCCAAGCAGGAGAGCGACCGGCCACACTATCTGGTGGTCAACGCCGACGAGTCCGAGCCGGGCACCTGCAAGGACCGCGAGATCCTGCGCAACGATCCGCACCTGCTGATCGAAGGCTGCCTGATCGCCAGCTACGCGATCCGCGCGCACACCTGCTACATCTATATGCGCGGCGAGTACGTCTTCGAGCGCGAGCGCCTGGAAGCGGCGATCAAGCAGGCCTACGAGGCGAAGCTGATCGGCAAGGGCAACGTCCACGGCTGGGACTTCGACCTGCACGTCACCCACGGTGGCGGCGCCTATATCTGCGGCGACGAAACCGCCCTGATGGAAAGCCTGGAAGGCAAGAAGGGCCAGCCGCGCCTGAAGCCGCCGTTCCCGGCCGGCGCCGGCATCTACGGCTGCCCGACCACCATCAACAATGTCGAGTCGATCTCGGTCGTCGGCACGATCCTGCGCCGCGGCGCCGAGTGGTTCGCGGGCTTCGGCCGGCCGAACAACACCGGCACCAAGCTGATGGCCATCTCCGGCCACGTGAACAAGCCGTGCGTCGTCGAAGAGGCGATGTCGATCCCGCTGAAGCAACTGCTCGAAGACCACTGCGGCGGCGTCCGCGGCGGCTGGGGCAATCTCAAGGCGGTCATCCCGGGCGGTTCGTCTGTGCGGATGATCCCGGCCCACGAGGCCGAGACCGCGCTGATGGACTTCGACAGCCTCTCGGCCCTGAAGTCGGGCCTGGGCACCGCGGCGGTGATCGTGATGGACCAATCCACCGACATCGTGAGGGCGATCGCCCGGCTCTCGTACTTCTACAAGCACGAGAGCTGCGGCCAGTGCACGCCGTGCCGCGAAGGCACCGGCTGGATGTGGCGGGTCATGGAACGCATGGTCACCGGCGAAGCCGAAATGCGCGAGATCGACATGCTGCTGGACGTCGCCAGCCAGGTCGAAGGCCACACGATCTGCGGCCTCGGCGACGCCGCGGCCTGGCCGATCCAGGGCCTCTTCCGCCACTTCCGCCACGAGGTCGAAGAGCGGATCACCAACTACCGGGCCGGAAGGCCGCATGTGCAGGGCGCCTCCCTGCAAGCGGCGGAGTAAACGTGAATGCCCAAGGCTAAAGTCAACGGCGTCGAGGTCGAGTTCGAACCTGGCATGACGGTTCTGCAGGTCGCGGAACTGGCCGGGGAGGAGATCCCGCGCTTCTGCTACCACGAGCGCCTGTCGATCGCCGGCAACTGCCGTATGTGCCTGGTCGAGGTGAAGCCCGGTCCGCCGAAGCCGCAGGCTTCGTGCGCGCTGCCGGCCTCCGAGGGTCAGGAGATCTTCACCAATACGCCAATGGTGAAGAAGGCCCGCGAAGGGGTGATGGAGTTCCTGCTCATCAACCACCCCCTCGACTGCCCGATCTGCGACCAGGGCGGCGAGTGCGACCTGCAGGACCAGGCCATGGGCTATGGCCGGGACGACAGCCGCTACGCCGAGAACAAGCGGGCCGTCGAAGAAAAGTTCATGGGTCCGCTGATCAAGACGGTCATGACCCGCTGCATCCAGTGCACCCGTTGCGTCCGCTTCATCACCGAAGTGGCCGGCGTGCCGGAGATCGGCCTTATCTCCCGCGGCGAAGACGTTGAAATCACGACCTATCTCGACAAGGCGGTAACGTCCGAGCTGTCGGCTAACGTGATCGATCTCTGCCCGGTCGGGGCGCTGACCTCGAAGCCCTACGCCTTCAACGCCCGCCCCTGGGAGCTGAAGAAGACCGAGAGCGTGGACGTCATGGACGCCCTGGGTTCGGCCATCCGCGTCGACAGCCGCGGCCCGGCTGTGCTGCGCGTGCTGCCGCGCCTGAACGAAGAGATCAACGAAGAGTGGATCAGCGACAAGACGCGTTACGCGGTCGATGGTCTCTCGCGCCAACGCCTTGACCGGCCGTTCGTCCGCAAGGGCGGGCGTCTGCAGCCGGCCACCTGGGCCGAGGCCTTCGAACTGATCACCGCCAAGGTGAAGGCGGCGAGCCCGGACCGCATCGGCGTGATCGCCGGCGATCTGCAGGACGCCGAGGCCTGGACGCTGGCCGCCGACCAGCGCTTCCCGATGCACAGCGTCGTCAAGCTGGTGCTCGCCGCGGCGGTTCTGGCCGAGGTGGACGCCGGCAAGCTGTCCCTGGACGAAGTCATTCCGATTCAGGATGAGGACCTGTCGCCGCAGACCAGCCCCGTCGCCGCCGCCTGGCCCGGCAAGCAGGCCTACACCGTCCGCGAGCTGCTGACCGCCGCCGTCGCCCAGTCGGACAACACCGCCTCCGACGTGCTGATGAAGCGGATCGGCGGGCCCGGCGCTGTGACCGCCTGGCTGAACGCCAAGCACGTCTCCGGCGTCCGCGTCGACCGCTACGCGCGCGAAATCCACATGGAGAGCCTGGGCATGCCCTCGTTCCGGCCGGAGTGGAAGGACGCGGTCCCGTTCGACACGGTCACCACCGCCCAGCGGCGCGAGGCGTTGGCCCGCTACGTGGCCGATCCGCGCGATACGGCCACGCCGCACGGGATGATCGACTTCTTCGTCGGCCTGGACTCCGGGGAACTGCTGTCGCCGGCCTCGCGCCAGCTGCTGATGGACATCCTGGCGCAGAGCCGCAACGCGCCGGGCCGGATCGCGGCCGGCCTGCCGAAGGGGGCCACGCTGGCTCATAAGGCGGGGACAGCGCGGGGCGACATTGGCCTCTGCCCGGTGGTCAACGACGTGGGCGTCGCCAAGCTGCGCGGCGGCGAGCGCTACGCCATCGCGGTCTTCATGGCCGGAGGCCAGGGCGAGCTGGATCGCTGCGAGAAGGTGGTCGCCGCGGTCACCCGGGAGCTAATCAGAGCCGCGCGCTGATCCGCACCCAAGGGCGCCCTTTCCGACGCCGCCTTGGCCCGCTATACGGCCCGCACCCCCCTACCCTGTCCGCCAGGAGCGCCCCTCGCCTATGGCCAAGATTAAAGTCGCAAATCCCGTCGTCGACATCGATGGCGACGAGATGACCCGCATCATCTGGCAGTGGATCAAGGACAAGCTGATCTTCCCGTTCCTCGACATCCAGCTCGACTACTACGACCTGGGAATGGAGCATCGCGACGCCACCGACGACAAGGTCACCGTCGAGGCGGCCGAGGCGATCAAGCGGCACGGCGTCGGCGTCAAGTGCGCCACCATCACCCCCGACGAGGCGCGGGTGAAGGAGTTCAACCTCAAGCAGATGTGGAAGAGCCCGAACGGGACGATCCGCAACATCCTCGGCGGGGTGGTCTTCCGCGAGCCGATCATCTGCCGCAACGTGCCCCGGCTGGTGCCCGGCTGGACCCAGCCGATCATCATCGGCCGCCATGCCTTCGGCGACCAGTACCGCGCGACCGACTTCCTGGTGCCGGGGCCCGGCAAGCTGAAGATCACCTGGGAAGGCGACGACGGCCAGAAGATCGAGCACGACGTCTACGACTACAAAGAGTCCGGCGTCGCCATGGCGATGTACAACCTGGACGGCTCGATCCGCGACTTCGCGCACGCCTGCTTCCGCTACGCGATCCAGCGCGAGTACCCGCTGTACCTGTCGTCGAAGAACACCATCCTCAAGGCCTACGACGGGCGCTTCAAGGACATCTTCGCCGAGCTGTACGAGAGCGAATACGCCGCCCAGTTCAAGGAAAAGGGCCTGACCTACGAGCACCGGCTGATCGACGACATGGTCGCCGCCTCGCTCAAGTGGTCGGGCGGCTTCATCTGGGCCTGCAAGAACTACGACGGCGATGTGCAGTCGGACTCGGTGGCGCAGGGCTTCGGCTCGCTCGGGCTGATGACCAGCGTGCTGATCACTCCAGACGGCAAGACCATGGAGGCCGAGGCCGCCCACGGCACCGTCACCCGCCACTTCCGCCAGCACCAGCGCGGCGAGAGCACCTCGACCAATTCGATCGCCTCGATCTTCGCCTGGACCCAAGGGCTGGAGCACCGCGCCAAGCTCGACGGCAACGCCGAACTCGCCGCCTTCGCCCAGACGCTGGAGAAGGTCTGCGTGTCGACCGTCGAGAGCGGCTCGATGACCAAGGACCTGGCGCTTCTGGTCGGCGACACCCAGGGCTGGCTGACCACCGAAGGCTTCCTCGACAAGATCGCCGCCAATCTCGAGAAGGCGCTGGCTGAACCGCAGCCGGCCTAGGGCTTAGCCTGCGGCGCCCCGCGATGGATCCCCGCCTTCGCGGGGATGAGCGGGGTTGTGCGCGCTGGATTCGACTTCGCCCGTCTCGACACTCCCCTTCCGCTCATCCCCGCGAAGGCGGGGATCCAGACGGCCTCTCCGCTATCTCGATCTCAGCTTGGATCCCGGCCTGCGCCGGGATGAGCGGGGGTGGTGGCAGGGCTCTGCACTCTTCCACCGCTCGTCCCGGCGGAGGCCGGCACCCAAGCGGCCTCTCCACTTGCTCAGGTTCTGCAACCGCGCCGGCCGCCGCGGGTTGGATGGTCTCCAGTTCACGGAGGGCATGTCATGGCCGAACCAGTCCAGATCGAGATCCGCCTGCGCGAGGGGGTCTGGATGATGATCCGCGACGGCGAGACGGTGCGCCCCTACGGCCATGCCGACGAGGCCATTCACGAAGCCTCGGCGCTGGGCCGCCAGCTGATCCACACCGGCCAGCCGGCCCAGGTGCGGGTGGAGACGGCCGACGGGGGAATGATCGAGGTCGACCTGGACGAGCCGGAGCGCGTCGCCGCCCCCGGCGACGACGAGGTCTCGGCCATCGTTCCCGACCGGGGCCCCAGCGCCTAGCAGCGGAACCGCCCGCCGGGCGTTCTTCCTCCATGAAGCGGTTCTCGACGCTGGCCATCGCCCTGGCGGCGGCGTTCGCGCTGGTCTTCGCCGCTGCGCCCTGGTTCGCCTTCCGGGCGCTGCGCGAGGCGGCGCAGGCC
>LNAP01008921.1_pt1 | contig 24010 bp, 22 predicted proteins | sample 602601 | NCBI WGS metagenome assembly LNAP01 (sample SAMN02440304, study PRJNA202911) | soil metagenome | biome: Subtropical and temperate rainforests or woodlands; isolation source: soil samples (1 kg each in a 20% v/v slurry with milli Q water) were... ...
GTCCGACCTGAACGATCCACGCCCGCTCATGCCCCCTCAGCCCGTTCCCGTTGAGCGCGCACAGGAGAAACTCATTGAAGAAGCCGGTCGGTGAAGCTGTAAAAGAGCCCATACCCATTCCGTCACATTCCATGGCCTGGCATACCCTGCCTGCAGAGCAGGTGACGAACCTGCTTGAAGTCAATGAGCATGTCGGGCTGGCGGCCGATGAAGTTCAAGCCCGGCTTGACCGAACGGGTTTCAATCGCTTGCCAGAAGCAGTACGGCGACCTGCCTGGCTGCGATTCCTCCTGCAATTTCACAACATTCTGATTTATGTACTTCTAGGATCCGCCGCGATTACCGCGATGTTGCAACACCTGTGGGATACGGTGGTGATTCTGGCGGTGGTCATTACCAATGCAATCATTGGATACGTTCAGGAAGGCAAAGCGGAAAAAGCCATGGACGCTATCCGGCAGATGCTGGCACCGCACGCCGCCGTGATTCGCGCAGGCGAACGCTTGAGCGTTGCAGGCGAGAAGCTGGTCCCGGGCGATATCGTATTGTTGGAGGCCGGCGACAAAGTCCCTGCTGATTTACGCCTGCTGCACGCGAACAGACTACAGATTCAAGAAGCCATTCTTACCGGTGAATCCCTACCCGTAGAAAAACATACCAGACCAGTAGAGCTTGACGCTGCCCTGGGTGATCGTACCTGCATGGCGTTCAGCGGCACGCTTGTGACGTGCGGGCAAGCGACAGGGGTTGTCGTTGCTACCGCAGCAGCGGCTGAAATCGGACGCATCAGTACGCTGCTTGCGGAAGTAGAAACGCTGACGACTCCGCTGGTGCAACAAACGAACGTATTTGCACGCAGGCTGACGATCCTGATCTTGTTGGTTGGCGGGTTGTTACTCGTATATGGCCATTATGTCGGGCACTACGAGTTCACCGAGATCTTCATGGTCGTGGTCGGGATATCGGTGGCTGCAATACCTGAAGGGCTGCCCGCCGTCCTGACCATCACGCTGGCTGTCGGAGTCAGGGCGATGGCTCGTCGCAACGCCATTGTTCGTCGCCTGCCTGCCATCGAAACACTCGGCTCGGTATCCGTCATCTGCACTGACAAAACCGGCACACTTACCCGCAACGAAATGATGGTGGCATCGGTCGTGACGAACGATCTCGTCTTCACGGTCGATGGTGCAGGTTATCAGCCAATGGGCAGCATCAGCCTTGCAGATCAGCCAGTCGACAAGTCGTCTCACCCTGCGCTGGAAGAGCTGGGGCGCGCAGCCGGTTTGTGCAACGATGCCGTGCTGCGCCTGCATGAAGATTCATGGAAGGTTGAGGGTGATCCGATGGAAGGTGCCTTGCTGGCATTTTCCGGAAAAACCGGAATCGATCGTGATGAAGATCATCAGGCCTGGCCCCGCACCGACGCCATACCGTTCGACGCCAAACACCGCTTCATGGCGACACTGCACCACAACCATGATCGACATGCCTCTATCTACGTAAAAGGCGCGCCAGAACAAATACTGGCCATGAGCACGCAGCAGCTTGTAAACGCTCGCGAGACTGAACCGCTCAATGCGGACTACTGGCACGCACAGGCAAACGCCATTGCCGCCAAGGGGCAGCGTGTATTGGCGTTAGCAGTTAGACAAGTTCCACCCGAGCATACCGTGTTGGAATTCGAGGACGTGCAAGGAAGTTTAACTTTGCTTGGCATGGTCGGATTGATTGACCCGCCCAGGCCCGAGACAAAAAAGGCCATTCAGCAATGCCAGGCAGCAGGCATTGTCGTCAAGATGATCACTGGCGATCACGGAGGCACCGCCGCCGCTATCGGTCGCCACATTGGCCTGCAAAATGCCGACAAGGTGCTGTCTGGCGCTGACCTGGACGCCATGAGCGATGCCGCCCTCAAGGAGGCAGTCAAGGTCGTCAATATCTTTGCTCGCACCAGCCCTGAGCATAAGCTCAGGCTTGTGATGCTGCTGCAATCGAACGGTATGACAGTGGCCATGACCGGTGATGGGGTGAACGACGCACCAGCGCTAAAGCGTGCCGATGCCGGTATCGCCATGGGTGGAAAAGGCAGTGAAGCCGCCAAGGAAGCCGCCGATCTGGTGCTGGCCGATGACAACTTCGCATCCATCGTGGCCGCTGTGCGCGAAGGCCGGACGGTCTACGACAACATCAAGAAAGTGCTGAGCTGGACGCTACCTACCAACGCGGGCGAGACAATGACCATCATCGTCGCCCTGCTGCTCGGTATTACGCTGCCGGTGACGCCGATACAGATTCTGTGGATCAATCTGATAACCGCAGTGACGCTCGGCATCGCACTGGCGTTCGAGCCCACCGAAGAAAACACTATGCTCAGACCGCCCCGTTCACGCAAAGCGCCACTCATAGGCGGTGCTTTAGTCTGGCATATGGTGCTTGTTTCTATTCTGTTCCTCTGCGGCGTTTACGGTATTTTTTCGTATGCGCTCGACCGGGGCTACTCAGTGGAGTTGGCCCGAACCATCGCGGTTAACACGTTAGTCGTGATGGAAATTTTCCACCTGTTCTTCATTCGCAACCTCTACAGCACATCGCTTACCTGGAAGGGCATTCGTGGCACCAAAGTCGTGTGGATGACAGTCGCCGTGGTCACCTTCGCGCAGTTCGCCATCACGTATGCGCCACCGCTGCAAAAGGTTTTTGCAACCGAAGCGATCCCCTTCGTTGACGGCCTGCTGATCATCGGGGTGGGCGTTGCGCTCTTTGCAATCATCGAGATTGAAAAACAGATTCGAATCCGCCTGTCCGAGTAACGCGGGTTGCGAGCTGAATTGAATCGCTATACTCGATCATCTTGCACCGATCCAAGGTTCGTCCGTGGTGGTAGGAGGCGGTAAGTCAGGGGCACAGATTCTGTGCCGAAGTCTCAAAGGGTTCAGTCCGTCCTGTCTGACGGTTTCATATCGCCTCTGCATGCCGAGGCAAGGCGATAGAAACCAGAGCGGCCAGCGACACGAATGCGCTCGATATCCACAAGCACGCGCCCAACCCGTACATCTGATAAACCCAGCCCGAGAGCACCGTGCCCATCAGTCGCCCCATGGCGTTCGACATGTAATAAAACCCCACGTCCAGCGACACACCGTCTTCCTTGGCGTAGGCCACGATCAGGTAGCTGTGCAACGACGAATTCACCGCGAACAGCGCCCCAAAAAGCATTAATCCGCCGAGCAGCACCGCCTGCTGCGACAAACCAGTGTTCAGCCCGAGAGCGATTGCCGCCGGGAGGCCTGCCAGTGCAAGTGCCCACAGAAATGCCGTACGACCATCCGGTACGTGCCCACGTTTCTTTCCAGTGATGTTGGGCGCGAAGGACTGCACGATGCCGTAGCCAATCACCCAGGCTGCCAGGAACCCGCCAACCTTCCAGAAACTCCAGCCGAAGACACTACTCAGGTACACCGGCAAGGCCACCACAAACCAGACATCACGGGCGCCGAACAGAAACATCCGCGCCGCCGAGAGGATATTGATCGCCCGGCTCTTGGAGAGGATGTCGCGAAATTTGGGCTTGGCTTTGGCCTTACCCAGGTCCTTTTTTAACAGGATCAAGCTGCTGATCCAGATCAGCGCCAGGACACTCGCCATGGCCAGCAAGGCACCTTTGAAACCGATCAATGCCAGCAAGGCTCCGCCAAGAAAGAAGCCGACACCCTTGAGCGCGTTCTTCGAGCCGGTGAGGATGGCTATCCATTGATAAAGCTTGCCCTGCTGCCCATCGGGCACTAAAAGTTTGATCGAGCTTTTGGCGCTCATCTTGTTCAGGTCTTTGGCAATCCCCGACAACGCCTGCGCGCCCATCACCCAAGGGATGGTCAACAAGGCCGAGGGTACTGTCAGCATCAACAACGCTGCGACCTGCATCCCCAGCCCGATGTTCATGGTTCGGTTCAAGCCTAATCGCGCGCCGAGATAGCCCCCCACCAGGTTGGTGATCACGCCAAAGAGTTCGTAGAACAGAAACAACGCCGCGATTTGCAGTGGGCTGTAGCCCAACGCGTGAAAGTGCAGCACCACCAACATGCGCAGGGCGCCATCGGTGAGAGTGAAGGCCCAGTAGTTGCCCGTCACGAGCAGGTACTGCCGCACTTCCGGCGCCAGGGCTGACAACGATTTCATGACCGCTCCTCAGACTGCCAGACCGACCATTCTGGCCAGTTCAACGGTGCGGTTGGCATAGCCCCATTCGTTGTCGTACCAGGCATAGAGTTTGACCTGGGTGCCGTTGATAACCATGGTCGACAGCGCATCGATGATCGATGAACGCGGATCGGTACGGTAGTCGATAGACACCAATGGACGCTCCTCGAAACCGAGGATGTCTTTCAGTTCATTCTCGGAAGCGTCCTTGAGAAGTTTATTCACCTCTTCGACAGTGGTGGCTCGCTCGACCTCGAAGACACAGTCCGTCAGCGAAGCGTTGGCCAGCGGCACGCGTACGGCGTGACCATTCAGGCGCCCACGCAGCTCCGGGAAGATTTCGGCAATGGCGGTGGCCGATCCGGTACTGGTTGGGATCAGGCTCATTCCGCAAGCACGCGCACGGCGCAGATCCTTGTGCGGTTGATCGAGAATGCTTTGGGTGTTGGTCAGGTCGTGGATGGTGGTGATCGAACCGTGGCGAATGCCCAGCTTCTCGTGGATGACTTTCACCACCGGCGCCAGACAGTTGGTGGTGCATGACGCCGCCGTGACGATGCGATGTTCAGCCGGCTTGAACAGCTGATGGTTGACACCCATGACGATATTCAGCGCGCCCTTCTCTTTCACGGGCGCACTCACCACTACGCGCTTCACGCCTTGGTCGAGATACGCCTGAAGCACCGCGACGGTCTTCATCTTGCCGCTGGCTTCAATCACCAGATCGCAACCCGACCAATCGGTGTCGGCAATTGCCTTGTTGGCCGTTACCTTGATTCGTTTGCCGTCAATGACGATGCTGTTGCCCTCGGAGTCGGCCTGGTAATTCCAACGACCATGTACCGAGTCGAAGTTCAGTAGGTGCGCATGGGTCGCCGCGTCACCCGCTGGGTCGTTGATCTGCACGAATTCGAATTCTGGCCAGCTCCAGGCTGCTCGTAGCGCGAGGCGACCGATCCGGCCGAAACCATTGATACCAACTTTGATAGCCATGTTGTTGTGCTCTGTATTGAGTGTCAGTGGGCGTTCGACCGGGTGTCGAACTGGCCGATGTATTCAATGTGGGCAGGATGCTGGATAGCGCGCGGGCGCAGCGACTGAACATCGCGGATGGCATCGCACAATGGCACACCGCTTTCGATCAACAGCCGAGTGGCAACCAAACCGGTTAGCGTCAGCAGTGCCGATGCCCCCGCGTCCTTGACGGTTTGCAGCGCCTCGAAAGGCTTGGTGCCCTTCGTGCCGGGACACGGGGTGAAGATCAATTGGCCATTGAACTGTGCCAGCGGCAGTACGGAATATGGGTGTTGTTGCACGGTGAAAAACCCTCAGATGGAGCGCTGATTGACACGTTTCATGAGTTCTTCCGCCGACTCCTTGCGCTCGGAATAACGATCGACCAGATAGTCCTGACGGTCGCGAAGCCACCAACTCTTCCATCACATCAACGACACGGTCGTAGAACGGAGACGGCTTCATCCGGCCGTTGTCGTCGAACTCCATATAGGCCTTTGGCACTGAAGATTGATTGGGGATGGTGAACATGCGCATCCAACGTCCCAGCACCCGCAGCTGATTGACCACGTTGAACGACTGCGAGCCGCCGCACACCTGCATGACGGCGAGGGTTTTGCCCTGGGTCGGGCGTACCGCGCCCATCGCCAGTGGCACCCAGTCGATCTGCGCCTTGAAGACCGCGCTCATGGAACCGTGACGCTCTGGAGAGCACCAGACCTGCCCCTCGGACCACAACATCAGTTCGCGCAGTTCCTTCACACGGGGATGATCGTCGGGTGCGTCATCGGGCAGCGGCAAACCTGACGGATTGAAAATCCGCGCCTCGGCGCCGAAGTGCTCCAGCAATCGAGCGGCCTCCTCGACCAACAGGCGACTGAAGGAGCGCTCACGGGTCGATCCGTACAGCAGCAAAATGCGCGGCTTGTGGATGGAGGTCTTTTCGATACCCAGTTTGTCAGTCGATGGGAGATCAACCAGTTCGGTATCGAGTTGAGGGATAGAGTCATCAAACATAGTGTTTGTCCTGCGCAACGGCGCTCTTGGATTCATCGAACCAACGGCGTTTCAACCAGAGGGCCACGCCGACCAGGGAAATCAGCACTGGCACTTCCACCCAAGGGTCAATCACCGTGGCGAAGGCCACTGGTGACGGGTCAGGTAACGGTCCAGGAAAGAAAGACGGCCTTTACTCATGTTAATTGCTCCTGTGGTTACAGCGTGCCAATCAGGGCCAGCTGTGCCTTGAGCTGTTCGGCACTCAGTTGCGAAAGCGGTAATGCCAGGAAGGCCTGGATACGGGTTCTGATCTGCTCCAGCGTGGCTTCAAAAGCCGCCTCGATCTCTTCTTGAGTCCCGTGATATTCCGAAGGATCAGCCAGCCCCCAGTGGGCCTTGGTGGCCGGTCCGAAAAATACCGGGCAAGCTTCACCGGCAGCCTTGTCGCACACCGTGATGACGAAGTCGGGCGCCAAATTCACATGGGCATCGCTGGACTTACTGAACAGCCCAAGCGTCGAAATACCAGCGTTTTCCAGAGTCTTGAGACTCAGCGGATGCACTTCACCTTTGGGCTGACTGCCCGCACTGCAGGCTTTCATGCCTTCCGGTGCCAAGTGATTGAAGACTGCTTCACAGAGGATGCTGCGACAGCTATTGGCAGTGCAGAGGAACAGGATTTTCATCGAGCGATCTCGTAGTCGAAGGCGGAGTCAGGCTATTTAGCTTTCACAGCAGGCCAGTGCCCGTTCAGGACGGTCGCCCATTTCATCAAGGCGTTTGGCATCAGGGCTCAACCAGTGCTTGTTGCTTTCGAGCACAGTGGTCAGTACTTGATGAACCCAATCCGGGAGATTCGGGTGCAGTCGGTAATACACCCATTGGCCTTGTCGACGGTCCGACAACAGGCCGCAACTCCGCAGCTGCGCGAGGTGCCTGGAGACTTTTGGCTGACTCTCGTTCAACGCGCAGGTCAGCTCGCAAACACAAAGCTCTCCTTCACGGGTGATGAGCATCATCGTGCGGACCCGAGTGTCGTCAGCCAGGCATTTGAAAACAGTGGTCGGTGTCAGATGGTCAGCCATATCGTTTCTCAGTGTTTGTTTTTGACCAAGACGAACATCTTGATGCGCTCATGAATTTCGTGAAGGGTGAGACGAAAGGCATCATGTTTGGTGCTGGTGACCGGGTCTTCAAAACTCCAGACGAACAGGACACGGGCTTTGCTGGTCATTGTGCAGCCTCAGCTCATATACGGCTTAACGAATATATGTTTTCCCATATGCAAGGTAAAGAGTCAACGACACATTAATCCATCAAAATGACTGGATCCCGACGACCGTTGTCAATGAAAGCCCTGTAATACAGGGTTAGCCACGTCGAATCGCTTTCCGGCGCTCTTCAAATACCTGCTGCGAAATATATATGGTATCTGTAATAAATCTGTCGCTCACGCGGCCTCAAGGGTTGTCTCTCCAGTGCCACAACAAGATGTCTGGTTTGCCGAAGCCTTCAAGCGATCATCGACTTCATCGAATTCCGAGTTGTAAATGCCAGTTTCCGGGAGGACCAGCTCAACCCTTTTGACCGCGTCCCAATCACCCGCCAGCGCCGCGACGACAGAGCGAACTTGCTCATACTCCCGGCGCCACAATGAGTTCGTCCACTGGTGGGAGTATCTGCTCTCCCGCCTTCACGACCTGTTCCGGCACCTTGTGTCGGATTGGACGATGTACGGCTCCTCGCGTCAGTATTAATTTTTCGCTGCAATCTCAGTGAATTCGATGACCTGGATTTCAATCCATCCTGGTTGCCATCCTCCCAATGGAATTTTTCCGCCTAGACTTGCCTCTTGTCCGCCGCATGAATGAGCTCCAATGCCTGGAATGTACAAAAAACTAAAACAAGAGGAATACCTCCGATGTTCAAGTCAATATGCAAAGCACTCGCCTGTACCCTTGTCTTCGGTACGCTGAGCACAGCGATGGCCGCCGATCCAATAATTATCAAGTTCTCACATGTAGTCGCCGAGCAAACGCCCAAGGGTCAAGGCGCCTTGCTGTTCAAGAAATTGGTCGAGGAGCGCCTGCCCGGCAAGGTCAAGGTCGAGGTCTATCCCAACTCGTCCCTGTTTGGTGACGGTAAGGAGATGGAAGCCTTGCTGTTGGGAGATGTGCAGTTGATTGCCCCCTCGCTCGCAAAGTTTGAGCAGTACACGAAGTCTGTCCAGTTGTTCGATCTGCCCTTCCTGTTTGACGACATCGCCGCGGTCAACCGCTTCCAGTTGAGTCCGCAGGGGCAAGGGCTGCTCAAGTCCATGGAGAGCAAGAACATCACCGGCCTGGCCTATTGGCACAACGGCATGAAGCAACTTTCGGCCAACAAGCCACTGCGCGTCCCTACCGATGCCCGTGGCCTGAAGTTCCGGGTGCAGGCGTCTGCCGTGCTTGAGGAGCAGTTCAAGGCTGTTCGCGCCAATCCGCGCAAGATGAGTTTTGCAGAGGTTTATCAGGGGCTGCAGACCGGTGTGGTCAACGGTGCGGAGAATCCTTACTCGAACATTTACAGCCAGAAGATGTATGAAGTGCAGAAGTACATCACGGAATCCAATCATGGTGTACTGGACTATATGCTGATCACTAACACCAAGTTCTGGAATGGTTTGCCGCCGGATGTTCGAAGTGAACTGGACAAGATTGTCGTTGAAGTCACAGCTCAGGTGAACAAGGACGCGGAACAACTCAATGAGGGCGACAAGCAGCGCATCCTGGCGGCCAAGACCACTGAAATCATCACCCTGACGCCAGAGGAACGCGAACAATGGCGAGAAGCGATGAAACCGGTATGGAAGAAGTTTGAGGGCGATATCGGTCCTGAATTGATCTCTGCCGCTGAAGCCGCCAACAAGGCCCAATGATCGCAATGCAGGTGCTGCCCAGGGCGGCACCTGCCGATCATTACTCGATAGGAGATGCCATCCATGAAAGCGCTTCAGCGTATCTGGGAACACTTCGAGGAGGGTTTTATCGTCTTCCTTCTTGCCGCCATGACGCTGGTCACGTTCGTTTACGTGATCCTCAACAACCTCTACAGTTTTTTCTACTGGCTAGGCGATCATTGGGGTGCTGCGAGCGCCCCGTTATTCGCAATGGGCGACGGGATCATGGGCATGGCCCAGGCGATGACCTGGAGCAGCGCACTGACCAAAGCCCTGTTTGGCTGGTTGATCTTTTTCGGACTGGCCTACGGCGTGCGCACGGCGGGGCATATAGGTGTAGACGCGCTCGTCCGACTGACCAGCAGATCGGTACAGAAGTACATAGGTATTGTGGCCTGTCTGTGCTGCCTGACCTATGCAGGGCTACTCAGCGTTGCCAGCTTCGAATGGATTCAGACCCTGATGAATGCAGGCATCGGTGCCGAGGACCTTGGCCACTTTGGCATCATGCAATGGCATATCGGTTTGATCGTCCCTTTGGGTTTTGCCCTGGTCTTCATTCGCTTCGCTGAGATTCTCGTGCGCATCCTGCTGAACCGCCAAACCGGTCTGGGGCTGGCTGATGAAGCCGCCGATGCCTTGAGACTGGCCGAACACGAGGACGACAAGCCATGACCATTACTTTCCTTTTCGCGGCCCTGTTCGTCCTGATGTTCATCGGCGTTCCCATCGCCATTTCCCTGGGACTGGCCGGCTCCTTGACCATCATTTTTTTCAGTCCCGATTCCGTGCGCTCCCTGGCGATTAAGCTATTCGAGACTTCGGAACATTACACGCTGCTGGCCATTCCGTTTTTCCTGCTCGCTGGTGCATTCATGACCACCGGTGGCGTTGCCCGTCGACTGATCGATTTTGCCAATGCCTGTGTCGGCCATATTCGCGGCGGCCTCGCTATTGCGGCGGTGTTGGCCTGCATGCTATTCGCTGCTCTTTCCGGCTCCAGTCCGGCGACTGTGGCCGCCGTAGGTTCGATTGCCATTGCCGGTATGGTGCGCTCCGGTTATCCGCAGGCCTTTGGCGCAGGGATCATCTGCAATGCCGGGACCCTGGGCATTCTGATTCCTCCCTCGATCGTGATGGTAGTCTATGCCGCCGCGACCGAAACCTCCGTCGGCAAGCTGTTCATGGCGGGTGTGGTGCCAGGTTTGTTGTTGGGTACAGCGCTGATGGTGGCGATCTATATTGTCGCCGTTAAGAAAAACCTGCCCGCGCTGCCCCGCGCGACATTGCGTGAACTACTCGGTACCGCACGCCAGGCAATTTGGGGCCTGTTGCTGATGCTGATCATCCTGGGTGGCATCTACTCCGGAATGTTTACCCCGACCGAGGCGGCAGCTGTGGCGGCGGTTTACTCGGCCTTCATCGCCTTGTTCGTCTACAAGGACCTGACGTTTCGTGAAACCCCGAAAGTCCTGCTGGACTCTGCGAAGTTGAGCATCATGCTGATGTTCATCATCGCCAACGCCATGCTCTTCGCCCATGTGCTGACCACCGAGCAGCTTCCGCAACAGATTACCGCCTGGGTGATCGAGGCCGGCCTGACGCCCGTCATGTTTCTGCTGGTGGTAAACATCGTGCTACTGATTGCGGGCGCCTTTATGGAACCGTCGGCCATCATTCTGATTCTGGCGCCGATCCTCTTTCCCATTGCCATCAAACTGGGTATCGACCCGATTCACCTCGGCATCATCATGGTGGTCAATCTTGAGATCGGCCTGATCACGCCACCGGTGGGCCTGAATCTGTTCGTCACCTCGGCTGTGACAGGTATGACATTGCCAGCCACCGTAAGGGCCGCCATGCCCTGGCTGATGATCCTGCTGCTGTTCCTGATCCTGGTTACCTACGTTCCCTGGATTTCCCTTGTGCTGCCAAACTGGCTGGGCATGAGTTGACTTTCCACCTTGGCCGCCCGTGTCATGAAGGAAATTGCCACGGTTTAAACGGATAGCCAGACGACAAAAAGCCCACACTTGGCGGGCTTTTTGTCGAAGGGGGACCAAATCCTTTGGTCGCCACATTGACTGTCACGATACGAAAGGCGTCCCACCAGCCGTAACCACTGTGAAAACACAACCAGGTACCCACCAATATCCCTTGGACGGAGCACCACGGTATCTGCCGTCCTCGCACGACCAACCAGTGTTTCCGAGCATGATGTTCGAACGCTGATCCGGCTGTACCCTGGCGGGAGATGTTCGTTATTCTCGACGCTGAGAAAGAGCCCAGCGGAGCGGGCGATCTGTTTAAAACTAGGCAAGCGGTAACCAGACGCACACTTCGAAACCCTCCTGTCGACCTGTAGCAGGGGAAAACAGTTTCATTCTCGCGTTAACCCCCTGAACGATGGTTTTAGTAATCGCCAACCCCAGCCCTGAACCACTGATTTCACTGTGACCGCGCACAAAGCGCTCTGTCAGATGCTGCAATACCGACTGCGGCACCGCCGGGCCGCTATTGACCACCCGCAGTTGTGCCTGTTCGGTGAGGCTGACTTCGATCGGTTGATCCGCTGCGCCGTACTTCAGCGCGTTCTCGATCAGGTTGCGCAACAGGATACCAAAGGCGTCCGGATCGATGCTCGAGTACACGCTGGCTTGACCGGGCAACTTCAACTCAATGCGCTGACCGCTGCGATGGTTCCACTCGTCGACCCCATGGGCCAGCAATGGAATCAGGTCCTGAGGTGTTTCGGACAACAGCCCACCGCCCTCGGCCTTGGCCAGTTGCATGAGTTTTTCCGAAAGCCGCGCCAACTCGCGCAACGCGTTTTCGATCTTCGCCGCTCGTACCCGCAACGGGCCTTCGGGCGCCTCGTGGTGTAACCGCTGGATCTGCGCCAGGGTCGCGGCCAGTGGCGTGCGCAGTTCATGGGCGCTGTTGGCGGTAAAGCTGCGCTCGGCTTCCAGGGCCTTGCGCAAGCGCTCCAGCAGGTGGTTGACCGCCTCGGCCAATGGATCGATTTCTGCCGGCAGGCGGGCCACCTTGATCGGCGACAAGTCACCCACGCCACGCGCCTCGACCGCCCGACGATACGCCAACACACTGCGCAGGCTGATCCGCACGAACAACCAGGTGCCCAGCAGGCTGACGGGAATCAGCGCCAACAGCGGCAACAACAAGGCAAACAAGGCTTCCCGCGCGGCTTCACGGCGATGCCCCAGCGGCTCGGCGATCTCAATGAACAGCGTTTCGCGCAATGCACTGGCGCCATACAAGCGGTATTTTTCAGAGGTGGAAAAACCCTCAGTCGGCTGTTGACTGAAGATCTTCGGGTTGGCGTCGTGGGACTGCATCAGGATCTTGCCGCTGGCATCGCGCACCAGGTACGTCAGGTATTCCTTGTGCATTTTCAACGTCGCAACGTGCTGAGCCTCACGGGGTTCCTCCCGGTTGCTGATTTCCAGCACGGCCAGTGGCAAGATGCGTTGCGCGGTCTCTTCCAGCGCGCTGTCGAACGCCTCGTTCAACTCATGTTGCACCACCAGCCAGGCGCCGACGGTCGCGCCCAGCCACAGCAAAGTCATGCCCAGGGTCAACCCGAGGCCGAGGCGTTTTTGCAGGCTCAAAGAAGACTTCATACGGCCATCAACCGGTAGCCCATGCCGCGCACGGTTTCAATCAGCTCGCGTCCCAGTTTTTTGCGCAGCCGGCTGATGTAGACCTCGATGGTATTGCTCTCGATTTCGGCGCCGAAGGCATACAGACGTTCTTCCAGCTGCGATTTGGACAACAACGCGCTGGGCCGCTGCACGAACGCTTCGAACAGCGCCCATTCGCGAGCCGTCAGGTCCACGGTGGTGCCGGCCCGCTGCACGGTGCGGGCACTCATGTCGACCTGCAAATCACCGAGCTTGATCTGCGGGTTGGGATTGCCGCTATAACGCCGGGCCACCGCCGCCACACGGGCCGAAAGCTCGAAAAGATCGAACGGTTTGACCAGGTAATCGTCGGCCCCGGCATTGAGGCCGGCAATGCGATCGGATATCTGATCCTGGGCCGTCAGGATTATCACCGGGGTCACGTCACCTGCCGAACGCTGCTGACGCAAAAAGTCCAGCCCGCGACCGTCCGGGAGCATCAGGTCCAGCAGGATCAGGTCGTAAGGCGTGGTGCGGACGCTGTTGCGTGCGTGGTCCAGACGCTGCACCCAATCGACGGCGTGACCGTCATCGGCAATCTGCTCGCGCACCGCATCCCCCAACCCTGGTGCGTCCTCGACCAATAGAACCCGCATCTGGAACCTCCTGTGATGGTTGTCGTGCAGCACCTTAATCGCCTTACCTGACGTGAATCTGAAGATTCAGCTGGTTGTCAGGAATGCACCTTAGGGTATGCCACAGACGCCGACCTCGGCAGGAGACAGATCATGAAAGCCAATGCCGCGCTGTTGAGCCTGCTGCTCAGCGGTTACGCCCTGGCTGACGACGACTGCAGCGACCCGGTGAGCGACTGGCAACCGCGCGACACCTTGCGTCAGCAGGTCGAGCGGCAATACGGCTGGAGCGTGCAGCGCATCAAAGTCGACGACGGCTGTTACGAGCTCAAGGGCCTGGACCGCAAAGGCAACGCCATCGAAGCCAGCTACTCACCGGCCTCGCTGCGCCTGCGCACCCTCGAGATCCACTTCCGCGACGATGGCAATGCCAGGGATTACCTCGGTAGCCCGATCACCGAATGACACCTCACCTGTCGATGAGTTTTTCCTGCGTTTCAGGTTGCTGTCAGCAAGCAGGTCCAGGCTCTCGACCTAACGATCAAAAGGACACCCTCATGAAGAAGATCATCGCAGCCACCTGCCTCGTCGGCGCCATTGCCCTGCCAGGGCTGGCCCAGGCCCGTGAAGTGACCCTGACCACCCAGCTCAAGGACTACAGCGGCAATGATGCCTACCTGGCGATCTACGTCACCGACGCCAATGGCCAATACCAGAAAACCCTGTGGGTGGCCGGCAAGAAGGCCAAGTACTACAAGCATTTGGGCGACTGGGCCCGTGGCAGCGGGATGAACCCCAGCGAATTTGACGGGGTCAGCGGCGCCAGTGTCGGCAGCGGGCGCACGCTCAAAGTCAGCGTCGAACTGGCAGACACCCTGATCGATGCCGGGTATCAGATCCGCATCGACAGCGCCGTCGAGGACAAACGTGACGCTCGCGCCGATGTCAGCGTGCCGTTGACATCCAAGGGCGCCGGCAAGCCAGCGCCCGGCAGTACCTATGTCGAGTCCTTTACTTACGATCTATAGCACCCGCCATCTCTGGAGGCTGAACATGCTTCGTCAGTTCCATTCCCTTCCTGGCCTGATCGCCGCCCTGCTGGTCATGTTATTGGCCATCAGCGGCGCGATCCTGTCGGTCGACCCGGCGCTGGAACGCCTGCACAGCACGTCCACCCCTGCCGGACAACTCAACGTCGGCCAACTGGCCGGGCGCGTTGCCAACCACTTTCCAGGCGTGGAGCAGATCCAGCGCTCAGCGTCCGGCACGGTGATCGTCTACTACAACCAGAACGGCCAGGCCGGGGCGGAAAAGGTCGACCCACTGACCGGCAAAGGCCTCGCCCCTTACGAACCATCCGCGTTCACACGCTGGGTGAAAGACCTGCACCGCTCGCTATTTCTTGGTACGCCAGGCCATGGGGTGTCGGGGGTCGGCGCCCTGTTCATGCTGATGCTGTCAGTGTCCGGCGCGCTATTGCTGGCCCGGCGCCTGGGTGGCTGGCGCAACCTGCTGCGGCCACTGCGGGGCACTTTCAGCCAGCGCTGGCATGCTGAAGTCGGGCGATTGGCCTTGCTGGGGCTGCTGCTGTCGGCTTTGAGCGGGCTCTACATGTCCGCCACCACTTTTGGTTTTATCGCCGACGGCAGTCAAAGTGAACCCGCCTTCCCCGCCCACGTCAGCGCCGGCCCGGCCTTGCCGGTAGCGAAGCTGCAAGCCTTGCAGGCCACCGACCTGAACGACCTGCGCGAGCTGGTTTACCCGAGCCCCGGCAACCCGCGCGATGTGTTTTCCCTGCGCACGGCCCAGGGCGACGGCTATGTGGATCAGGCCAGCGGCGCTTTGTTGTCTTATCAAGCCCACGACTCGATGCACAACCTCTACGAATTGATCTATCAGTTGCACACCGGCGAAGGCCTCTGGTGGCTGGGCTTGCCGCTGGGGCTCTGCGCCCTCTGCGTGCCGTTGATGAGCGTGACCGGCATCCTGTTGTGGTGGCGCCGCCGCAAGGCTGGCCCGAACATCCGCCACAACAGCCCTGCCCACTCCGCCGACAGCGTGATTCTGGTGGGCAGCGAAAACAACAGCACCTGGGGCTTTGCCAAAACCTTGCACGACGCCTTGCACCAGAGTGGCCATCAGGTACACAGCGCGGCGATGAATGAATGGGCGGGCGATTACCGCAATGCCCAACGGGTCTTCATCCTCACCGCGACCCACGGTGACGGCGATGCGCCGGCCTCGGCTTCGCAGTTTCTGGCGCGGCTGGCCAAAACCGGCCTCAAGCCCGGCCTGCCCTTTGCGGTGCTGGGCCTGGGCGACCGCCAGTTTGCGCAGTTCTGTCAGTACGCCCATCAAGTGCAGGACGCCATGTTGCAGGCCGGTGGCTCGCCATTGCTGGCGCTGGAAACCGTCAACCGCCAGTCCCCTCAGGAGTTTGCGCGCTGGGGCCACGCGTTGGGTGACGTGTTGGGGCAGGAGCTGGCGCTGGTTCACACCCCGCAGCAGCCGCGTACCCATCAATTGAAGCTGACAGAGCGGATTGCCTATGGCGAACAGGTGAACGCGCCGACCCACATCCTGCGCTTCAAAGCCTGCGGCGAACTGCCGGACTTTCTGGCCGGCGACCTGGTCGGGATTCTGCCGCCGGGCAGCCCGATCCCGCGTTTCTACTCGCTGGCCAGCGGTTCCCAGGACGGCGTGCTGGAGATCTGTGTGCGTAAACACAACGGTGGCGTGTGCTCGGAATTCCTTCATGGCCTGGACATCGGCGCGCAGATCGAAGCCTTCATCCAGCCCAATCCGCAATTTCGTCCGGCATCGGGCGCGCACCCGGTGATCCTGATCGGCGCCGGGACCGGCATCGGTCCCCTGGCCGGTTTTATCCGCAACAACAAGGCCCGACACCCGATGCACTTGTATTGGGGCGGGCGCAACCCGGCTTCGGACTTTCTCTACGAACCGGAGCTCAACCAATACTTGTCGGACCGCCGCCTCACGGCACTGCGCGCCGCCTTCTCTCAGGTTCAGGACCGCAGCTACGTGCAGGACCGGCTGATCAGCGATGCCCTGGCCTTGCGCCGGCTGATTGAAAAAGGTGCCCAGGTGCTGGTGTGTGGCAGTCGCGAAATGGCCAAAGGCGTGATGCAGGCCCTCGATGAAGTGTTGGCGCCTCTCAACCTGAGTGTGCTGACTCTCAAGGCACAAGGACGCTACCGTGAAGACGTCTACTGAGTTGCAGCGCTATAGCCTGAACGGCGAAACCATGGGCACCCGATACACCGCCCTGTTTTATGCCGGGGCCGGGATCGATACCGACGAAATTGGCCAGCGCCTGGCGCACGCCGTGGCCCGGGTGGACCAGCAAATGTCCAGCTGGAAACCCGACTCGGACCTCAACCGCCTCAACGCCGCCCCCGAGCAGGAATGGGTGTCCGTGCCCAAGGAACTGGCCACGGTGCTGTCTGCGGCACTGCGCGTCAGTCAGCAATCGGGCGGCGCCTTCGACATCGCTGTCGGTGACCTGGTGAACGCCTGGGGCTTCGGCCCAGGGGAGCAGACGGTCACAGAGCAGGCGATCGGCACGATTGCGCCGCGCGCCCGGCTGTTAGCCAGCGCCGCATTGGTGGTTGAGCCGCAACACAATCAGGCGCGCAAGCGCGTCCCGCTGAACCTTGACTTGAGTGGCATCGCCAAAGGTTTTGGCGTTGATGAACTGGCCCGTTGCCTGGAGGGTTTTGGCATCACCCGCTACCTGGTCGGCATCGATGGCGAGATGCGCGCCCGGGGCGTCAAACCTGACGGCCAGTGCTGGGCCGTGGCCCTGGAAAAGCCCAACCGGGGCGTGCGTGAAGTCATGGGGGTGATGGAACTCAGCGATGCCGCAATCGCGACCTCCGGGGACTATCGACATTGGGTCGATGTGGCCGGTCAATCCTATGCTCACACCATGAACCCGGCCACCGGTGCGCCGCTGTGCAACCCGCTCGCCGCCGTCACCGTGGTGGCGGCCTCGTGCATGCTCGCCGATGCCTGGGCCACGGCGCTAATGGTCCTGGGCGAAACCGAGGGCCCGCGTCTGGCTCAGGAACGCGGGATGGACGCGTTGTTCGTGCTGCGCGAGGGTGAACAACTCAAAGAAATATCCATTGTCGGCGGCCAGCTGCAGGCGCAAATTGAAACCCGCTGACGCCGATTGCCGGCCCGCTCGGAACCCGTCCGACGTGGACCGCCTAATGACAGGGAATCCCTTTAAACAATGAAATTCATGCACAGGCACACCGAGGCACACAGAAGCGATCGTATCGGCTGGCTGCGCGCCGCTGTCCTGGGTGCCAACGATGGGATTGTCTCTACCGCCAGCCTGCTGATCGGCGTCGCTGCCGCCAACGCCAGCCATGCCACGTTGCTGGTCACCGGAATGGCGGGGCTGATGGCCGGGGCCATGTCCATGGCCGCTGGCGAGTACATTTCCGTGCACTCCCAGGCCGATACCGAGCGGGCCGATCTGTCCCGCGAACGGGCAGAATTGGCAAGCGACCCGAAAGCCGAACACCTTGAACTTGCGAACATCTATATGCATCGCGGCGTATCACCTGAACTGGCGCATCAGGTGGCCGATCAATTGATGGCCCACGACGCGCTGGGCTCTCACGCCCGGGACGAACTGGGCATCAGCGCCACCCTCACCGCCAAACCCTTGCAGGCCGCCCTCGCCTCGGCCGCCAGCTTTGTGGTGGGCGCCGCATTGCCACTGGCGGTGACGCTTGTTGCTCCGGAGCACAGCGTGGTGCCCTGGATATCGGGCATGTCATTGGTGTTTCTCGGGATATTGGGTGCCATTGCTGCCAGGGCCGGCGGGGCCAAGGTCATGACCGGAGCCTGGCGGGTGACCCTCTGGGGTGCGCTGGCCATGGGCATGACGGCGCTGGTGGGATCGCTGTTCGGAGCAGTGGTTTAGTAAGGCGCACGCTCTCGAAACGCAAACGGAGGGCTTGGAGGTTGTTGGTTCTTGCCGATCTGCGCCCCCCTCTTGCTCAGCCTTTCCAGAAACTACGTGCGACCGAACAGCCGGCGAGGACGGCCTGTATCCAAGAAAGCTGAGTGTAGTTTTGCCGAGATAAATCGACTCGGAGGGAATGCACTCACGGAATCATGACCACAGCAACACCTGCTTGCCGAGCAACAGCCTTGCTGCCCAAGCCTACCGAAAAACCACTTACCTGATTGAAGTCAACTCTGCGACTGCCTGGATGTCTACACTGGAACTATGAGGGACTAACAAGCCCGTGGAGCACGTCATGTATTGGTTCCGTCATCACTACCGCAATCTTTTGCGACTCACCCTAGGGGTGTGGGTGTTGGCTGTGATCGTGACGGTATTTCACGGCTGCCTGGTGCAGCCGCAGCACAGCCTGAGTGCAACGCACGAGACTCCTTCCACGCTGCAACAGGTGGATGAACATGCGCTGCATGCCAGCGGCTGCCTTAAGCATTGTGCCGATGCAGCAAAGGCGATCAGTCCCACATCGCAGATACCGACACTGGATCTCGCCAGTTTAGCGCTTGCGTTGCTGCTACCTGCGATGATGCTGCTTAACTCCGCTCAAACAATAACCTTCGCCGCGCTCGCACTGAAGCGCCCCGCTCCATCGGGGCCACCCGCCCGCCTTATATTCGTCCGCTTCAACGATTAATTCGCCTTTCAGGGCGGCCACACCGTGGCCGCTCTGCTTCATTGCGCCGATTCGGCGCGGCTTAGTAGTTCCTACCTATCTCTAAATACCCGGAGTTCACCATGCAAACACAATTGAAACTGGTTCTTGCCGCCATTTTGGCCAGCAGCGTCTTCATGGCTTCTGCCGAAGATGAGCATCACCCGCCAGCACAACGGCTGCCAGCGCACCGTCCGAGTCGGCGATGAATAAAGCGATGAGTGAGCAAATGCAGAAAATGCAGGCCGCTCATGACAAAGCCGCCGCTGCGAAGACGCCAGCCGAACGGCAAGCCGCTATGCAAGAGGGCATGAAAACGATGAAGGACAGCTTGACCATGATGAGTAAGCAGCAAGGGGCTGCTGGTTGTACGGGCATGGGGATGGGCTCAGGCATGGGGATGTCTGGCTCCAAGGACGGTATGGGCATGGGTAAAGGAATGATGGAGATGATGATGAAAATGATGGATCAACAGTCGTCGATGATGGACATGCCGATGGAGAAGTGATGATCGATATCCACCAAGGATTGCGACGCTGGCAATGCAAAGGCGTTGTCGCCGTGGCCAGCATGGCTTGGGCGACAACGCCGTACTGCTAGATAGCACTCCCTTCAGGAGTACAAAGCAATGATGAACTCACCACATTCAGCTAACACCTCTCCAGCATTCTGGAGGAGCAAACCCGGCGTAGCGCTGGGCATGCTGTTGGTGATCGCGCTGTTTTATCTGGCCAGAGAACACTACGGCCATATGTTGGGCCTACTGCCTTACATGATTTTGCTGTTGTGCCCGCTGATGCATTTTTTTGGGCACCACCACGGCGGACACCGTCATCACGGCGAAGGCTCAGACTCAACCAAGGATGCGAACAGGAGTTAGCCCATGCACGCTCCTGAGCTTCGTCAAGACGACCCAATGCACAAGCCTGCACCTCAAGCCACCGGCTCCCATGACCCGGTATGTGGCATGGCCGTCAGTAACGAAAGCCAATTCAGTACGCAATATAAGGGGCAAACCTACCGGTTCTGCAGCCAGAAATGCCAAACGACCTTCAGTGCAGAGCCCGAGCGCTACCGAATATCTCCGACTGAAATTGAACACGTCCATCAGGCACCAGCAGAACCGTTGTCCGTTGACACTGAATACACCTGCCCCATGCATCCGGAGATTCGCCAGATGGGCCCCGGCGTCTGTCCTAAGTGCGGCATGACCTTGGAGCCGGTGATTCCCGAGTTGGAGGAAGAAGAGAACCCTGAACTCAAGAACTTCACCCAACGCACTGACAATAATCGTCACCGTTCTGGCCATGGGCGGCCATGCCTTGGTGCTGTTTCATGGCCCCACGCAAAACTGGATCGAGCTGGGACTGGCCGCACCCGTGGTGCTTTGGGCTGGCTGGCCATTTTATATTCGCGGCGTACGCTCGGTGATTCAGCGCAGTCCGAACATGTGGACACTGATCAGCCTCGGCACGGCAGCGGCCTTCATTTACAGCGTCGTCGCCACCCTCACCCCCAGCGCCTTCCCTGGCAACTTCATGATGGAAGGCCGTATCGGCGTGTACTTCGAGGCAGCGGCTGTGATCATCTCACTGACCCTGCTCGGCCAGATGCTCGAACTCAAAGCTCGCTCGCAAACCTCGTCGGCCATCAAGTCGCTGCTTGGACTGGCCCCCAAAACTGCACGACGGATCAATGCCGACGGCACGGAAGAAGACATCCTCCTGACGCACGTACACAGCGGCGACACGTTACGTGTGCGACCAGGCGAAAAAGTGCCTGTCGACGGTCAGGTGCTGCAAGGCGAAAGCGCTGTGGACGAGTCGATGCTCACTGGCGAACCGATACCAGTCATGAAAAGGGCCGGCGACGCGCTGATCGGCGCCACTCTCAACATCCACGGCAGCCTGGTAATGCAGGCGCAGAAGATAGGATCGGCCACCCTGCTCGCACAGATAGTGCAGATGGTTGTTCAGGCCCAACGCTCAAAGGCTCCGATGCAACGCCTGGCTGATGTTATCGCCGGTTACTTCGTGATCGTGGTGATAACCATCGCGGCACTGACTTTCCTGGGGTGGGGGCTATGGGGGCCTGAGCCAAGCTGGGTTTTTGGCCTGATCAACGCTGTCGCAGTGATGATCATCGCCTGTCCCTGCGCCCTTGGCCTGGCGACACCCATGTCGATCATGGTCGCCACCGGCAAGGCCGCTGGCAGCGGCGTCTTGTTCCGTGATGCCGCTGCCATCGAAAATCTTCGCAATATAGACACCTTGATTGTCGACAAGACGGGCACCCTCACTGAAGGGCGGCCAGCATTCCACAGCGTCGAGGCTGTACCCGGATTTACTCCGGATGAAGTGCTGCGCCTGGCCGCCAGTCTCGATCAGGGAAGCGAGCACCCGTTGGCCCGCGCCATCGTCGATCAGGCACGCGCCGCAGGTCTGACACTGAGCCCACCCGAAACCTTCGAGTCGGCTTCCGGTATTGGAGTAAGCGGTCAAGTCGAGGGCCGTCGCCTGAAGCTGGGCAATACGGCGTTGATGCAAGAGGCTGGCGTCACCACCGAGCGCTTGCAAACGGAGGCAGAGAAGCTACGCAGCGATGGCACGAGCATTATGTACTTAGCGGTCAATGGCGCCTTGGCAGGCCTGCTGGCTGTAGCCGACCCCATCAAACCCACCTCTAAACTGGCAGTCGAGCGCCTGCAGGCGGATGGCGTCAAGGTCATCATGGCCACTGGCGACGGCCTTACCACTGCGCGGTCGGTCGCTCTGCGGCTGGGTATCGAGGAGGTACATGGAGAGGTCAAACCGCAAGACAAAGAACGCCTGGTCGCGTCTCTGCAACAAGCCGGATACCGCGTGGCGATGGCCGGCGACGGCATTAATGATGCCCCCGCGCTGGCTCGCGCTGATGTAGGAATCGCCATGGGCACTGGCACTGACGTGGCGATGAACAGCGCTCAGGTTACCCTGGTCAAAGGCGATCTCCTCGGTATCCTGCGTGCACGCAGCCTGTCAGTAGCAACGGTGAGAAACATGCACCAGAACCTGACATTCGCCTTCCTTTACAACGCCATGGGCATCCCGTTGGCAGCCGGCTTGCTCTACCCGCTTACCGGTCACCTTCTGTCACCGCTAATTGCCGCGCTGGCCATGAGCGTGAGCTCGGCGTCGGTGGTATTCAACGCGTTACGCCTGCGCCAGGCTTCCATTGATTGAGTGATAACGACCGCTTGACCTTGCCATGGCAGCAAGGTTGAAGATAAGGCTACATCGCAGAAAAGCCGAATGCCTCAGCCTTTGCATGATGCATTTTGTTATGAGGAGTCACCGATGAAAACCGTTGAACTGCAAGTCCAAGGCATGAGCTGTGGCTCATGTGTCAAACACGTCACCGAAGCGCTGCGCCCACTTGAAGGCGTCAGTGACATAGCAGTGGATCTACAAGCCGGACGGGTGAAGGTCAGCGGCGTTTCGGACAGCCTTGCACTGCTTGCAGCCCTGCAGGACGCTGGCTATCCAGCACAGCTGGCGACAATGGAAAGCGTAGCGAGCAAGAAAGCCTCAGGTTGTGGCGGGAACGGCGGCGGTTGCTGCTGTCGGTAAGCGCTATTTTTAAACGGCAATTGACGATTACGTTAGGGCTGGCCAGACACGGCCTATCACAACAAGACAAACCTATCGGTGCTGCTCAATCGCAGCGTTGCCAAATTGCCGTTGCCTACCTGACGGAAATGTAATCACGTGCCGCCTGAGGATGTGACATCTTGCTCGCAAATTGGCGGCTGGCACCGACTCTCTGAAGCGAGCCATGGCCGTACTGTGGCAGCGGTTCCGTATCTGCCTGGACTCCGACTGACTGGATACCCCTCCATGCATTCCAGAACATCAAGACGCACTTTCGTGAAAGCCTTGGCGGCAGGCGGGGTACTCGGTGGCGCAGCCCGGTGTGGGCAATTACCAGTCAGGGGCAGCCGAATGTGCTCGCCGGCACTGATTTCGATCTAACTATCGGTGAGATGGAGGTGAATTTCACGGGCACGCCCCGCACCGCCATGACCATCAACGGCAGCCTCCCTGGCCCGATACTGCGCTGGCGCGAGGGCGATACGGTGACGTTGCGGGTCAGGAATCGGCTCAAGGAAGACACCTCGATCCATTGGCACGGCATCATTCTGCCGGTGAACATGGACGGTGTACCGGGTCTGAGTTTTCACGGCATCGAACCGGGCGGCCTGTACGTTTATTCGTTCAAGGTCAAACAGAACGGCACCTACTGGTATCACAGTCATTCCGGGTTCCAGGAGCAGATCGGCGTCTACGGCCCCCTGGTCATCGATGCAAAGGATCCCGAACCCTTCAGCTATGACCGCGACTATGTGGTGATGCTGTCCGACTGGACGGATGAAGACCCAGCGCGGGTCATGAAGAAACTCAAGAAACAATCCAGTTACTACAACCTGCACAAGCGCACCGTCGGCGACTTCATTGATGACGTCAGCAAGAACGGTTGGTCTGCCACCGTCGCGGATCGGAAAATGTGGGCTGAAATGAAAATGAACCCCACCGATCTTGCCGACGTTAGCGGCGCCACCTACACCTACTTGCTCAACGGACAGGCTCCCGACAGCAACTGGACAGGCATTTTCAAGCCCGGCGAACGGCTGCGCCTGAGGTTCATCAACGGCTCGGCGATGAGCTACTTTGACGTGCGTATTCCTGGGCTGAAAATGACTGTCGTCGCCGCAGACGGGCAGTACGTGAAACCGGTGAGCGTCGATGAGTTCCGCATCGCCGTGGCCGAAACCTTTGATGTGATCGTCGAACCCACCGAAAATGCATACACCTTGTTCGCCCAGTCGATGGATCG
>LNAP01002064.1_pt2 | contig 23999 bp, 22 predicted proteins | sample 602601 | NCBI WGS metagenome assembly LNAP01 (sample SAMN02440304, study PRJNA202911) | soil metagenome | biome: Subtropical and temperate rainforests or woodlands; isolation source: soil samples (1 kg each in a 20% v/v slurry with milli Q water) were... ...
CGAGCACATGTACGGCTTCGACAAATCGGCGCCGGAACGCTTGTGGATCATGATCAAGAACTACGCCACCCTGGATTTCGGCGACAGCTTCTTCCGCGACGCCAAGGTTATTGACCTGATCAAGGAAAAGTTGCCGGTGTCGATCTCCCTCGGGTTGTGGAGCACGCTGATCATGTACCTGGTGTCGATCCCGCTGGGGATCGCCAAGGCGACGCGGCACGGCAGCCATTTCGACGTCTGGACCAGTTCGGCGATCATCGTCGGTTACGCGATACCGGCGTTCCTGTTCGCCATCCTGCTGATCGTTGTCTTTGCCGGCGGCAGCTATTTCGACTGGTTCCCGCTCAGAGGGCTGACCTCCAACAACTTCGATGAATTGAGCATGGGCGGCAAGATCCTCGATTACTTCTGGCACCTGGCATTGCCAGTGACGGCGTTGGTGATCGGTAACTTCGCGACCATGACCCTGCTGACCAAAAACAGCTTCCTCGACGAGATCAACAAGCAGTACGTGGTCACCGCCAAGGCCAAGGGCCTGACCAATCACCGCGTGCTCTACGGCCACGTGTTCCGCAACGCCATGCTGTTGGTCATCGCCGGGTTCCCGTCGGCGTTTATCGGGATTTTCTTCACCGGTTCGTTGCTGGTGGAAGTGATCTTCTCCCTCGACGGCCTCGGGCTGATGAGTTTCGAGGCGGCGATCAACCGCGATTACCCGGTGGTCTTTGGCACGCTGTTCATCTTCACCCTGTTGGGATTAGTGGTGAAACTGATCGGCGACCTCACCTACACCTTTGTCGATCCGCGCATCGACTTCGAAAGCCGGGAGCATTGAGATGAACCTGTCCCCTCTCAATCGTGTTCAAGGCCAACAAGCGTGGCTGGTGGTCGTTGTGGCTGTTCCTGCTGCTGTTCGGGCTGAGCCTCGGCGCCGAGTTGATCGCCAACGACAAACCCTTGGTGGTGCACTACGACAATGGCTGGTATTTCCCGGCGCTCAAGCGTTACCCGGAAACCACCTTCGGCGGCGAATTCCCGCTGGAAGCCAACTACAAGAGCCCGTACATCCGCGAATTGCTCAAGGCCAAGGACGCCTGGGTGCTGTGGGCGCCGATTCCCTACAGCTATCAAAGCATCAACTACGACTTGAAAGTCCCGGCCCCGGCGCCGCCTTCCGCCGACAACCTGCTGGGCACCGACGATCAGGGGCGCGATGTGCTGGCCCGGGTGATTTACGGCTTCCGGATTTCGGTGCTGTTCGCCCTGACACTGACCATTCTCAGCTCGATCATCGGCGTGATCGCCGGGGCCTTGCAGGGCTTTTACGGCGGCTGGGTGGATTTGGCCGGGCAGCGTTTTCTGGAGATCTGGTCTGGGCTGCCGGTGTTGTATCTACTGATCATTCTTGCCAGCTTCGTCCAGCCGAACTTCTGGTGGCTGCTGGGGATCATGCTGCTGTTCTCCTGGATGAGCCTGGTGGACGTGGTGCGCGCCGAGTTCCTGCGCGGTCGTAACCTGGAATACGTGCGCGCCGCGCGGGCTCTGGGCATGCAGAATGGTGCGATCATGTTCCGCCACATTTTGCCCAACGCCATGGTCTCGACCATGACCTTTATGCCGTTCATCCTGACCGGCGCCATCGGCACCCTGACCGCTCTGGACTTTCTGGGCTTCGGTCTGCCGCCTGGCGCGCCGTCCCTCGGTGAGCTGGTGGCCCAGGGCAAATCGAACCTGCAAGCGCCGTGGCTTGGCATGAGTGCGTTTGCCGTGTTGGCGTTGATGTTGAGTTTGCTGGTGTTCATCGGCGAGTCTGCTCGCGATGCCTTCGACCCGAGGAAGTGAAATGAATCAGGACAATCTGATCGAAGTGCGCGACCTGGCCGTCGAATTTGTCGTTGGCGAGCGCGTTCAACGGGTGGTCGAAGGCGTCAGCTTCGATATCAAGCGCGGCGAAACCCTGGCACTGGTGGGTGAAAGTGGCTCCGGAAAATCAGTGACCGCCCATTCCATCCTGCGGCTGCTGCCCTACCCGCTGGCTCGACATCCGGCCGGGACCATCACCTACTCAGACCAGAACCTGCTGGATCTGAAAGAGAAAACCATCCGCCACATCCGCGGCAACCGGATTGCGATGATCTTCCAGGAGCCGATGACTTCGCTCAATCCGCTGCACTCGATCGAGAAGCAGATCAACGAAGTGTTGGGCATCCACAAAGGCCTGGTCGGCAAAGTCGCGACCAAGCGCACGCTGGAGCTGCTGGAAATGGTCGGCATCCCGGAGCCCGAGAAGCGTCTCAAGGCCCTGCCCCACGAACTGTCCGGCGGCCAGCGGCAGCGGGTGATGATCGCCATGGCTTTGGCCAACGAGCCGGAACTGCTGATCGCCGACGAGCCGACCACCGCGCTGGACGTCACCGTTCAGCTTAAAATCCTCGAATTGCTCAAGGAATTACAGGCCCGGCTGGGCATGGCGCTGCTACTGATCAGTCACGATTTGAACCTTGTACGAAGAATTGCTCATCGCGTATGTGTCATGCAGCGCGGTTGCATCGTCGAACAGGCATCGTGCGAAGAGTTGTTCCGCGCACCACAGCATCCGTACACTCGGGAACTGCTGGCAGCGGAGCCCAGCGGCAAGCCGGCAACCAATGTGGTTGGCCCGCCGTTGCTGCAGGTCGAGGACCTGAAAGTCTGGTTCCCGATCAAGAAAGGCTTTCTGAAAAAGACCGTCGACCACATCAAAGCGGTGGACGGCATCAATTTCAGCCTGCCTCAGGGCCAGACCCTGGGGATTGTGGGAGAAAGCGGCTCGGGCAAGTCGACACTGGGTTTGGCGATTTTGCGGCTGATCGGCAGCCAAGGCGCGATCCGTTTTGAAGGCAAGCAGCTAGACTGCCTGACGCAGCAACAGGTTCGGCCGCTGCGTCGACAGATGCAGGTGGTGTTTCAGGACCCGTTCGGCAGCCTGAGCCCACGGATGTGCGTGAGCCAGATCGTTGGCGAAGGCCTGCGGATCCACAAGATGGGCACCGAGGCGGAACAGGAACTGGCGATTATTGCGGCACTCAAGGAGGTAGGCCTGGATCCGGAAACCCGGCACCGCTACCCCCACGAATTTTCCGGCGGGCAACGGCAGAGAATCGCCATTGCCCGGGCATTAGTGCTAAAACCGGCGTTGATTCTGTTGGACGAGCCGACATCGGCCCTCGACCGGACAGTGCAACGCCAAGTGGTGGAGCTTTTGCGTTCACTGCAAACCAAGTACAACCTGACGTATCTGTTTATCAGCCATGACCTGGCTGTCGTCAAAGCGCTGAGCCACCAGCTGATGGTGGTCAAGCAAGGCCAAGTGGTCGAACAGGGAGACGCGCAAAGTATTTTTGCGTCCCCCAAACATCCGTATACACAGCAGTTGCTGGAAGCCGCTTTCCTGGCCCCGGCCACTGCGCAATAACCTGAAAGAGAGGAGCAACACATGGGTTTTCTCGCCGGTAAGCGCGTACTGATCGTCGGTGTCGCCAGCAAGCTGTCCATTGCCGCCATGCATCGCGAGGGCGCTGAGCTTGCCTTCACTTATCAGAACGACAAACTCAAGGGTCGTGTCGAAGAGTTCGCACAAAGCTGGGGCTCCAACCCTGATCTGTGCTTCCCGTGCGACGTGGCCAGCGATGAAGAAATCGCCAAGGTCTTCGTTGAGCTGGGCAAGAAGTGGGACGGCCTGGACTGCATCGTGCACTCCGTCGGCTTCGCCCCGGGCGACCAACTGGATGGCGACTTCACCGAAGCCACCACCCGTGAAGGTTTCCGCATCGCTCACGACATCAGCGCCTACAGCTTCGTGGCCCTGGCCAAAGCTGGCCGCGAAATGATGAAAGGCCGCAATGGCAGCCTGTTGACCCTGTCGTACCTGGGCGCCGAGCGCACCATGCCGAACTACAACGTGATGGGCATGGCCAAGGCTTCCCTGGAAGCTGGCGTTCGTTACCTGGCTGGCTCCCTGGGCCCGGACGGCACTCGCGTCAACTGCGTCTCGGCTGGCCCGATCCGCACCCTCGCCGCTTCCGGCATCAAGAACTTCCGCAAGATGCTGGCCGCCAACGAAGCGCAAACTCCGCTGCGTCGTAACGTCACCATCGACGAAGTCGGCAATGCCGGCGCCTTCCTGTGCTCGGACCTGGCGTCCGGCATCAGCGGCGAAATCATGTACGTGGACGGTGGTTTCAACACCACGGCCATGGGTAGCCTCGAAGAATAATCTTCGGTCAGCCCACTAAAAAACCCGCCTTTTCAGGCGGGTTTTTTTATGCCTGCGATTTGCGGCCTGATGCAGAACCCCTGTGGGAGTGAGCCTGCTCGCGATAGCGGAGTGTCAGTCGACATCAATTTTGAATATCAGTCCGCTATCGCGAGCAGGCTCACTCCCACAGGGGATTTGTGTTTAACCATCACTCGGTGTCAGGCAACTGGCAAATAGCTGCTGGATCGGCTGTGTGCGCTGGCTATAGCGCTGCAACAGGACCATTTCCCGGTAGAACGTCAACGCGCCCAACGGGATGATCCGCACCTTCGCCCCATGCTCAAGCCAGAGCCCGGCCTCGGGTAGCAGCGACACCCCTAATCCGCATTCAACCATCTTCACGATGGCTTCCAGCTCATCCAATTCCAAAGCCACCTGCACATCGATCTGCTGCTCGCGCAAAAACCGCGTTACCAGTCTTCCACCGAACGAATTGCGGTCGTAACGCACATGCGGATGGCTCGCGAGGATCTGCAACGGCTCATCGCCTTCAAGGTCCGCCGGCACGATCAATACAAACGGTTCCTTGCGGATGATCTGCGCTGACAGCTCCTTGGGCAACTCGAACGGCGGCTTGATCAGGATCGCCAGATCCACCTCACCGGTGTCCACCTGGCTCAGCAGGTTCAGCGACACGCCGGGCACCAGTTTCGGCTCCAGCAACGGCGCCTGTTGCCTCAGTCGCAGTAATGCCTGGGGCAGCAGTCCGGTCTGGGCCGTGGCTACCGCACCGATTTTCAGTTCGCCACGATACTCGCTGACATCATCGCTGACCGCCATGCGGCTGAAGGTCTCAAGGATCTCTCGCGCCATCGGCAACGCGCGTTGCCCCGCTGCATTGAGCAGCGCCTGACGCCCGGTGCGGTCGAACAAACGAACGCCCAGCGCCTGCTCCAGATTGCGCATCTGCGCGCTGACCGCCGACTGCGTCAGGCCGATGTGCATTCCGGCCGCCGCGAACGTGCCATGGCGTGTGACGGCAATGAAAGTTTTCAGTTCGCGCAGCATGATTGCTCCCGATTGATCGAAATAATTTGAGCTCGCGGCAAAAATTATCGTCTTTTAATCAAAAAGCACAGGGCTAAAATCAGTTCGAATCCAGACAGTCGAGGCACATCCGATGCAACTTTCCCCTTTTCACTTGGCCATCCCGGTCCATGACCTGACAGCCGCACGCAATTTCTATGGCAACGTGTTCGGCCTGGAAGAAGGCCGCTCAAGCGATCATTGGGTCGATTTCAATTTTTTCGGCCATCAACTGGTGATTCACCTGGCGCCGAAAAATGCCTCGCAAGAAGCCGCGCACACCAATGCTGTCGACGGCCATAACGTGCCAGTGCCGCATTTCGGCGTGGTGTTGGGGATGGACGAATGGGAGGCGTTGGCCGAGCGATTGAAAGCCCTCGACACCCGGTTCGTCATCGAACCGGGCATTCGCTTCCAGGGATTGGTGGGTGAGCAAGCGACGATGTTTCTCTTCGATCCTTGCGGCAATGCGCTGGAGTTCAAGGCGTTCAAGGACATCACTCAGTTGTTCGCCAAATGATCCGCCCCGTCCCGGATGCCACGACCCTCAGTCAGTCCGTGATCAAGGGTGAGACCACCGCCGCCGCCATCGCCGAAACGGCCCTTGAGCGCATTCAGGCACTGGAGCCGGAGATTCAGGCCTTCGTCTCGTTCGATGCCCGAAAAGTCCGCGCCGATGCTGCGTCGCACACCAATCGTGGCTTGCTGGCCGGCGTTCCGGTGGGGGTGAAGGATGTCTTCGACAGTGCCGATCATCCGACGCAATTCAACTCACCCATCTATGCCGGTCATCAACCTGCCCGGGATGCCCATGTGGTGACCCTGCTCCGCCAGGCCGGCGCGCTGATCATGGGCAAGACCCACACCACTGAATTTGCGTACATGCACACCGGCCCGACCCGCAACCCCCATGACCCGGACCGCACGCCGGGCAGCTCCAGCGCCGGTTCGGCGGCCGGGATGGCAGCGGATTTCTTTGCGGTGGCGCTGGGTACCCAGACGGCCGGCTCACTGCTGAAACCGGCGTCCTATTGCGGTCTGTTCGCGTTCAAACCGTCGTTTGGACTGGTATCGCTGGAAGGTGTAAAACCGCTGGCACCGAGCTTCGACACCGTAGGCTGGTACGGTCGCTCGGTGCGGGATCTGCACTTGGTGGCGCGGGTATTGATTCCAGGTTTTACAGTGCCGGAGGTTGAACCACGCCCTCTGCAATTGGGCTTCTATCGCACAGCGCGCTGGGATCAGGTCGACCCCGAGGTGGCCAACGCCCTGGAACAGGCGGTGGACCACTTGCGCAGTGCCGGCCATCAGGTCGACTACGTGCAACTACCGGATGAGTTTGCCGGGGTATTCGACGATCACCTGTTGATCAACGACTGCGAAGGCGCCCGTTCTCTGGCGAAGGAGTTTGAGGGACACCGCGCACTGCTAAGCCCTTCGACCTTGGCAATGTTCGACCGGGCGTCGGCGACCACCTGGGAACAGGAGTCCGCGGCCAAGGCCCGACTGGCGGCGCTTGCACCGCGCCTGAATGAACGCTGCCAGCCCTACGACGCAATGCTCGGCCCCTGCTGCGGGATGGTCGCGCCCGTGGGTCTGGAAAGCACCGGGCCATCGGATTTCATCAAGTTCTGGGGCGCATTCGGCTGGCCGCAGGTGAATATCCCGCTGGTTCGCGCAGAAGGATCGATGCCCATCGGTTTACAGATGATCGGCCGGTTCAGAAATGACGGTTCACTGCTCCGGGTGGCCGAACGGGTCGCTGTCGATTTGCTCGTTGATCGCAGCCAATAAGCCTTCGGCTGTCTCGTGGAGCGCAGGATGAAACTCGATCTGATCGACACTGAAGTGGATGTCGCAACCGCGATGCTCTGTGGCATTACGCTCTTCGAGTATTTCTTCGAGTCGTGCCCTGATCGCGGGAATCTCCACAACGCTTGACCCGGTCAGTAACGCAACGAATTTGTCGCTGCCCAGCCGGCCGATTACATCGCTCTCGCGAAAGGCAATGCGCAGCACATCAGCGAAGGTTTTCAGGGCTTTGTCGCCCTCGGCACGACCATAGAGATAATTGATGTGTTTGAAGTCATCGATATTGAAAAGCAGCAGCGTTGCCGGCTTTTTCAGCTGGTGACAGACATCCAGCCCTTGTTGGGCCAGCGCTGTAAAACCGTGTCGGTTGGAGAGCAGCGTCAACTCGTCCATGCTCGCCATCTGCACGCCCATCAACTCCTCCTCGGCCTTGCGGGCCAAGTCACGCAGCAGCTCGCGCTCCTGCAGTGGCGTGCGCAACGGGTCGGCGCACGCGCCTGGTTTTACCGGTTTGCCTGGGATCAGCATTACTCACTCCATTGGCGGGTATATTTCTTAGAGTCGTCCATACCCGCTTTGACTCCCTGTTAACGGACCGCCGGTCAGCTACCCGCGACCGGACATGGCCCTCCCGCATCAGCCCAAAGCTTGAACTGGGTAACGAAAATGGCGTGCGGCACCGGTACCGGCGCCCTTCCATATCCTGGATTCCAGCCCCAGAGCACCAGTTTGTCTTCGCTGACATGTTTGATCAGCGCAGCGAAATCGCGGTCACCGTTGCTCGAACGGTCCTTGATCATTGCGCACAATTTATCGGTTGGCAGACCGATCCAGGCCATTTTGTGCGCGGCTGGCGGCAAGCTCCAGTGCGGCGCCCCTGGCGGTGCGTTTGCGCCGTAACTGGCCGGCGGATTGCGCTCGGCGTGACAGGTCGCGCAGGGCAAACCCGCCGCGCCCTTGCCGTCCATGCCCCGCACGACGTTCATGGCGTGAGGGATCCCGGCGTCAAACTGCAATGGCGAATCGCCGGGGATATGGCAATTCTGACAGCGCGGGCTCTGGAAGACCTGTTGCACGGTATCGAACGCCTTGATCGCTTCCTTATTGTCAGCGAACAAGTCCTCGGCGTAGCCGACCAGGCCGATCAACACCACTGCGCCAAGCATCAGATGTCGTCTCATCTCACACCCCCGACAGCTGCAACGGCAATTCCCGCAAGCGCTGGCCGGTCAGGGCGAACACCGCGTTGGCCACTGCCGGCGCCGTGGGCGGCACACCGGCCTCACCGATGCCACCGGGTTTGTCGCTGCTGGGCACGATATGCACCTCCACCACCGGCATTTCGTTGAGCCGCAGCACTTGATAGTCGTGGTAATTGGATTGCACCACTTGCCCGTTCTTGAAGGTCAACTTGCTGTGCAAGGTAAACCCGAGGCCGAAGGTGATGGCCGATTCCATTTGCGCCGCGATGCTCATCGGGTTGACCGCAATGCCGCAATCCACCGCACACACCACCCGATGCACACGGATCGCCAGGTTGTCCTGGGACACCTCGGCCACCTGGGCGACGTAGCTGCCGAACGACTCATGCACCGCAACACCCAATGCATGGCCGGCCGGCAGTGGCGCCTTCCAGTTGGCTTTCTCGACGGCCAGGTTCAGCACGCCAAGATGCCGCGGATGGTCCTTGAGCAAGGTTCGCCGGTACTCCACCGGGTCCTTGCCGGCCGCTTCTGCCAGTTCGTCGATCAGCGACTCCATCACGAACGCGGTGTGGGTGTGCCCCACCGAGCGCAGCCAGAGCACGCGGATGCCGGTTTGCGGCGAATGCAGTTCAACCTGGTGATTCGCCAATCCCTCAAGGTACGGACTGTCGGCAACCCCTTCGACAGAGGTCTTGTCGATGCCATTCTTGACCATCGTCGCCTCGAACGAGGTGCCCGCCATGATCGACTGCCCGACCATCACATGCTTCCAGGCGATCGGCAGGCCGCCCGCATCGAGCCCGACGCGCGCCTGATGGAGGAACGCGGAGCGGTAGTAGCCGCCGCGAATGTCATCCTCCCGGGACCAGACGGTTTTCACCGGTGCGCCCGCAGCCTTGGCAACTTCCACGGCTTCAGCGACAAAGTCCGAGGTCGGATTGGCCCGGCGACCGAATCCGCCGCCGAGGAACTCGGTGTGAATCTCCACCTGCTCGGGTTTGAGCCCGGTGATTTTCCCGGCGACCATTTGATCCAGGGTCTGGAACTGGGTGCCGGTCCAGATTTCGCATTTGTCTTTGCTGATTTTTACTGTGCAGTTGAGCGGCTCCATCGGCGCGTGGGCCAGGTACGGCACGCTGTATTCGACATCGATGGTCTTCGCCGCTTTACCCAGACCCGCCGCAACATCCCCCGCCTGACTGGCCGAAGCGCCAGGGGTGGCGGCGAGTTTGCGGAAGCTGTCCAGCAGCGTTTGACTGTCGAGCCCGGTGTTCGGCCCCAGGTCCCAATCGACCTTCAATGCATCGCGCCCCAGCTTCGCCGCCCAGTAATGATCGGCAATCACCGCCACCCCGGTGGGCACCTGCACCACTTTGTGTACGCCCGGAATCGACAGCGCTTCGGCGCCTTCGAAGGATTTGACAGTGCCACCGAACACCGGCGAGCGCGCGACCATGGCGGTCATCAGCCCGTCGAACTGCACGTCCATGCCGAACTTGGCGCGGCCGGTGATTTTCTCCGGGGTGTCCAGGCGCTTGGTCGGTTTGCCGATGATTTTCCAGTCCTTGGGCTCCTTGAGCTTGATCGACGCCGGATCCGGCACCGGCAGCTTGCCGGCGTCATCGGCCAGTTCGCCGTAGGTGGCGCGTTGGTCGCCGGCAATCACCACACCCGATTCGGTGCGAATCGCGGAGGGTGCGACGTTGAAGCGTTTGGCCGCCGCCTCAATCAACATCAAACGCGCTGCGGCTCCGGCCTGCCGGTAGCGGTCGAACTCCATCCAGGTCGAGGTCGAACCACCGGTGATCTGCATCCCGCCAAACCCGGCCAGGCCATACTCGGCGGCCGAAGCGGGTGCGTGTACGACGCGGATCTTCGACCAGTCGGCGTCCAGTTCTTCGGCGATCAACATGGTCAGGCCGGTCCAGATGCCCTGGCCCATTTCCGAATGGCCGAGCAGTATGGTGACGCTGTTGTCATTGCCGATCCGTAGAAACGCATTGGGCGCAAAAACATTACCCTGATTCTCCGCGCCGATCGCAAAGCGATGGCCACCGGGGATAACAAACGCCACCACCAGACCACCGCCCAGCACCGCGCTGCCCTTGAGGAAACCGCGGCGTGACAGAGGATTGAGGCTGTTCATTGTTCGGACTCCCTTCGACGTGGCATCAACCGATTTCGGCGGCGCGTTTGACCGCTGCACGGATCCTTGGGTAGGTGCCGCAGCGGCAGATGTTGCCGGAGAGCGCCTGATCGATGTCGCTGTCGGTGGGTTTGGGAATTTTCGCCAGCAACGCGGCGGCCGACATGATCTGCCCTGACTGGCAGTAGCCGCATTGCACCACATCGAGTTCGGCCCAGGCTTGTTGCACCGGGTGCGAACCGTCGCTGGACAGGCCTTCGATGGTGAGGATTTTTTGCCCATGGGCCACGGCTGTGGCGGGGGTGACACAGGAGCGCAGCGGCGCGCCGTCGACGTGCACGGTGCAAGCGCCGCACTGGGCCATGCCGCAACCGAATTTGGTGCCGGTCAGGTGCGCGACATCGCGCAGTACCCACAGCAGCGGCATGTCTGCGGGGACATCCAGCGCCTGGTCCTTGCCATTGATGTTGAGGGTCAGCATTGCGAATTTCCTCAGATTCACGGTGTTCTGAACGGGCTCTCTCGGGGCTGCGCCGTTACGCCCTTTGCAGGAGCAGCGTTATCCTTTCAGCTAAGCGCAAATTACCGGGCGAGACGGGTTCATCGACCACCGGTCACACAAAGAAGACCGAGGTAACCCGACGACATCAAGGTTGTTTCACATAAGCCGCGCTGTACTTCTGATACTCACCAAAACCGGTCACTTCTGCGGCGCCGTTCAGCAATTGCAGGCGAAACAGCGGGTCGCCCTCGGGGTTCAGTGCAATAACAAGATTGCCGGCGAGCAACGGGTACTGATGACGGATTTCGACGGGCGGATCCTTGAGTTGAAAAATGCTCAGGTTGACGTCCGCCATCTCCGGGCCGTTGTCGATTGCCGGCAATACTTTGACGGTCAATTCGCCGACGCGCTGATCCTGGACATTGCTCACGAGGTAGCGCCCTTCTCGCTGACTGTCTGCAACCGGCTCGAGTTTTTGCGCAGCAACCTTGAACGCAGTCGGCCTCAAATTGATGCTTAATTGCCGCGAGCCGTTGATCCACGTGCCGGTCTGGCTGCCCTGCTCGTTCGGCGTGCCTTCGACGAACCAGTTGCCGATCATCTGACCGTCGTCGCCCAGTTCACGCAGAACGATTCCACCATCTTCGTAGGTATTGCCCACCAGCCGGATCGGTTTGCCGCTGCCCGTCTTGCTGTAGCGGACTTCCCCGACGTAGACATCCCCCTGACGTTGCCACCACAGTTCAACGGGGATCTTGTCATCGAGGGTGCCGCGCAACATGACAGGCGCTTCACCGATGGGCCCTTCGAGGCGACGACGCTCAGTCCACTGGCCGGACTTCAGTTCACGATCGGTGACGTCCACATAGCCATTAGGCATGAACGGGTTGGCTTCGGAGGGTTTTTGCTCCACCTGTGTTTTCTCGGCCACCTTTACAGGACGGTTGTCCTGTATTTGCCAGGTCGCGCTCTGGTGCCAGCAGCAACCGCTTTTGGACTGGGTGTGCAGGCTTTTGGTAACCGGGTCGATCTCGAACATGCCAAGGTGTTCGTCACGGGTCAGAGCGGAAAAGGATGGACTCAACAGCAGCGTCCGGCTCTGGGGATCGAACAGGTAGATGTCATAGGAAGGACCGCCATAGCCCGCATCATTGCCATTGCGTACGGCAAGATCTTGTTGGCCGTCGAAATTGAAATCGCCGAACAACAGCAGACTTTGATCGGCATACGCCAGGTTGCGGTCGAACTCCGAAGCTTTGCGGCCTGGCTTGAACAGGGCGAACGCTTCGGCTGACTCGATACGCTGCAGCACCTGCCCGCCGGCCCTTTTGCGCAAGGTGATCAGCGCAGGGGCGCCGTCGAAAGTCTGGGTGGGCGGCTGAGCGAACAGCACGTCAATGACGTATTTCTTCGCGGGATCCGTGAGGTGATACGTCACCGGCCCGGCGCTTACAGCACCGGCAGCCAGCAGACAGGAAACAGCCAGTAAACGAGAGGCAACCATGGCGCAGAGCTTCCTTGCGGCAATCAGGTCGGCAAGTCTAGCGGCTATCGGGTCATCCCGACATTGTTGATTCCGTCGCCAAAGCAAACTCTTTCAACTTGTCGATCTACGGTACGGCCAGACCACCCGAGGCTGACTACGCTGAAAGTCCAGCCTGAGTAATCCGAAGAGGAGCTGCGCCATGCACCGCGTTCAAAAACTCACGCCCTGCCTGTGGTTCGACGATCAAGCCGAGGAGGCCGCGAAGTTCTACTGTGCGATCTTCGATCATTCGAAAATCAGTGCCATTACCCACTATGGCAAGGCCGGCCAGGAGATACATGGCAGGCCCGAAGGCTCGGTGATGACGGTCAGTTTCGAACTGGACGGACAGAGTTTCACCGGCCTCAACGGCGGCCCCCTGTTCAAGTTCAATGAAGCGGTTTCATTCCAGGTCAATTGCCATACTCAGGAAGAAGTCGACCACTTCTGGGGGCGTCTGTCCGCGGGCGGGCCCGTTGAGGCTCAGCAATGCGGCTGGCTCAAGGATAAATTCGGCGTGTCCTGGCAGATCGTTCCGGTGGCCCTGACGGACATGATGAAAGACCCCGACACGGCAAAATCCCAACGCGCCATGACGGCGCTGTTGCAGATGAAAAAACTCGATATCGCTGCACTGCAACGAGCCTTTGACGGCGAGAGCTAATACACTTCGCGCTGACCTGCCGAGGACGCTGACCATGAAGCCCGCCGTTGCCAAAGATGCCGACAAAGCCCCGCGCTTCTGGCGCGACGACGCCCTGCCCTTCATCGAAGCCCGTTCCATCGCCGACGGCCGCGAGGTCTGCTACACCCGGCATTCTCACGAGCACTTTTCCATTGGTGCAATCACGGCCGGGTGCAGTACCTATCTCCATGAACAATCGGAATGTCAGGTCAGTGCCGGCACCGTGGTGCTGATGAATCCCGGTGATGTCCACGCCTGCAATCCCCTCGATGACCAACCGTGGTCGTACCTGATGCTGTACGTCGAGACACCCTGGCTGACCGATTTGCAGCATCAGCTCGGTTTCAGCCCGGACTTGGCGTTCCGCCGGTTTTCCATCACTCACGTGGACGACGCCGATCTGTTTGCCGGGCTCAAGGGTTTGTACGACGTGCTGGTCGATGATCAGCACGACATCCTGCGCAAGCACAGCGCCGCGGTGGAGTTTTTCACCGATGTACAGCAGCGCCTCAACCCCGGTGATCAGCCTCTGCGCGAGCCCAATTTCAAACTGGAGCGGGCCGCCGAGTACATCCGCGACAACTTCACGCAATTGCTCAAGCTCGAAGATATTTGCGCGGCTGCTCAGTTGTCGCCTTCCTACCTCATCCGCGCGTTCAAGCAGCATTACGGCATGACGCCCCACGCGTTTGTACTCAACCAGCGAATCCAGTTCGCCCGGGAGCGGTTGCGTCGCGGCAAATTGATTGCCGATGTGGCACTTGAAGCAGGGTTTGCCGATCAGGCGCACTTTCAACGGGTTTTCAAACAGCATCTGGCGGCGACGCCGGGGCAATACCGGAGTTGACATCAGCCGTCACCAACAAAAGAACCCACGGCAACTTTCGTATATACATACTGCAATACATCGCCTCGCCAAGGTATTTGGCAGGTCAACCGCCACATTGCTCATCCCACGCCTGCTTAATACATATATGGATATATAACCAATACGACAACGCATAGCAGTTCAATTAGCGTAATGGATTAGTTCCCACCAGCCACGGAACTTACCCACTTACTCGAAGATGGAACTTCAATCATGCAATTGCGAGAACAAGCCAACCTGAACTCCGCTGATGAACGTCAACGAACGGCGATTACCGAAGCGCTCACCAATGCTATGGGGGATGAGCACATCCAACAGACTTTAGCCTGGCCATGGGATCGACTGGCCGTTACCTGCGTGCCCAACTCCGCTTTCCACGAAGTTCATCACACCAGCGCCATTCTTTTGTCGCGAATGGTTCGACAGCCCGACTTCATCAACATCCGCGCCGAACAATTTATCCCCGAACACGCCAGTTTCCATGTTGACCAGGAAGGCCGTCTCTATTATGTCCTGGAGAACATCAGCGCTATCAGCCGCCCTGGCGAACTAGTAGAACAGGCCACCAACCACTTCTTCGCGCGCGTCGATATCACCTCTTATATTTCCGACGTTGCCGAGTTCAAACAGAATCTGGCGTTACTGGCAAAGATGGCCGGGCTCACGGGCGGCTTCATATCTTCCAATGATCGAATTGCCGTTGGCCAATGGCTGCGTTTTCACAACTTGCCACTGCCCACCGATGAAGAAAGCACCAAAGCGCTGATTGACCTGCTCAACTTCGCCGTTATGCCGGACCTGCCGGACACGGGTAACTACTGGGAGCTGCTGGACGCTCCAGAGGGTTCGCCCTTCGAGTTAACCCAGAGCAAACGCGCGATCATTCGTGACATCACCGCGCAATTGACCGACGACGAATTGCCCTTGGCCGAATACTTTGGCGCAGCGCTGGTGTTGGAAAACGCAGGATCGGACAAACAGCCGCAGAGCCTCGAGTACCGCTTGCAACGGCTGATCAGCGACGCGAGCCTGCTGGATGAAACCGGGCAAAACTACATTGATGCGCTGGGCTGGTTCACCGACGAGTCAGGACCCAAGGCGTCGAAACAATTTGTCGATCAGTTGCTGATCGCCGCCATGCTGCTGGACCTGGATCCCGAGGTAGACACGGCCAACACGACGTTTGCAGGGTTCAACCTTTACTCCTCAGCTCAGGTTCAGCGCCGGCCTAGCGATGTCCGCAACGACCTGGAAGCGCATCTGATTCAGCGCTTCAAGCTCAATGAACTCATCGCCCCGCTGGTAGCCGAGCTGGCGTTGGCGGGTATGGCACCTGAGTATCTGGTGCGCGAACTCCCTGCGTCGTTGAAGGTCGGAACCCCGGGCTGGGTCATCCTCTGCCAAGCCGTGGGCCTGGCCGAAAGCATTGTTCCCGGTTGCTCCCACCGCATGACGTACGAACACTTGCTGGGCTTTAGCCCGATCTCGGGGCTCACTCCACAACTCAACGATTTGCACGCTATGGCGGGGATTGACCCGGTCGTTACGTGGGCATTGATGAATGGACTGGTCCAACGCGACGCGGACGGCAACCTGGATCTTGAAACGATCAATAAAGGTATCAAGGCCTATAACGAGCATGTCGAGACACTGTCTACCGCGCTTAACGCGATCAACAAACCAATCCCCCGGCGCAAAGCCCTGGCATTGAAAGAGCTGAAAGCGTACGTACCGGCCTGCGACCCTCATGAACAACTGGTCAAACACCGGGGCTCCCGTGGCGGTGGCGGACGCAAAGTGTCGATATTGGACTTGTACATGAGCGACCAACTTCACACGCAAGACTGGGACCGTCTTAGGGGTCGCGGCATTTATGAGGAATTTCCCCGGCTCAAGACTCTGTACCCGGTTGCCGAGCTATATGAAACAGCCGTGCACAATCACTACAACAATCTGATCGCCGGCCTGTCGACCACGATTCGCTATGTGTTTTCACAGATGGAGAAATCCGACAAAAGATTTATCGAACATGGGCGATTGGCTATCTACCGCCTGGAAGCCTACAAACAGCGTCTAGGCACAGGACCAATACCCGAGGCGACACGGGAGCGAACGAGCCGTTACGGCGTGATTATTTGTGCGGAATATCAAGGCACGCTGGTTCGCTGCTTCGAGCTGTTCCCGTTGCGCTCTGAATGCCGGAGCACGCCGGAACTCAGGGAGGAAGTTGGTAAATACCTGTTTGCCTATGAACAAGATGGCACACGGAGCCGCTTCGTCGAAGACAACGGCCTTCTGGATGCGCCACTGGATCTGGATGCGTACTTCAACAATGCTGTGCCGCGCAGTGATGCAGTGTCTAAGGTATTCGTGCGCAAGATTGGTGAGTTCGACAGTGCATCGCACCCGACCCACTCCAATGAACCGATGGCTTACTTCAACGCCGAGCGTATAAAAGCCATCAGCGACCTGATCGCTCAAGAGCATCCCTTCCTGACCGAAAATGAACTGGCGGACATGGGCCGTGACAGCACGGAACAAGAACTGGCGGCAGAAAAGTTCGAGGCAATCTTTAACACACTGCTCAATCTGATCATTCCGTTCAAAGAATGCATCGAAAGCCTGTCCTCGAATGTTCCGGCCAGGCAACGCGACGCGATCGCCAGTTGCGTGATGGACGCAGCCGCTATTGCCTTCGTCTTTGCCAGCGTGCCCGCACAGGTAGGCAGGGCCATTGGAAAGAGCGCATCCCTGGCCACAAAGTTGTTATCCGCATCCAGAATTGGCGCCCGCACTGTCGTGTCCCTGTTGAACCCGCTGGACGGAGTGCCGACCCTGCTCAAGGGCGGTGTAAAACTGATTGGCCGAGGCGCAATAAAACTCGCCGGCCATACTGCCGATGCGGCGCATATCGTCAGGACGCAGCTGCATCGCCTGACAGGCGCCCACTCCTACAACCTGCTGCGCGCCATCGACCACACCGATGGGGCCGCGCGGATCCGCATGAGCCTCGACACCGTAGCGCATGCGCGGGCACTGTTCAGAAGCGATGGGCTCGAAACCGCTGAACATGTGCTCAAGCACCTGCAAGCCAATGATGCAAAGTTGCCCAGCAACGTTTACCAAACGGAGCTCCAGCATTTATTTGAAGGTTCGTTGACCGGCCTCGCACGCCAGTCTGCCCCCGCTCAATCGCTGAAAAATGTCCTGGGTTCGGGCGTTGTCGACTCGTTGATACGCCAGCAAGCGCAAAAGTTTTCCCTGGATAACCTGCGACAGTTCAAGGATCACACGACGCTGCCGGAGCTGTTCAACGACCTTCTGGAGGTGGAGTACAAAAACCTGACGGCGATGAATCAACATCAAAAAACATTGCTCGCGTCAGACCTTGGCAATGCACCTTACAGCGGCTTTCTCGACGATGTGTCCTTTAACCCGGACCGCTTGACCGACAACGCTGATCGAGCCGCCGCCTGGATTCTCAAAGCGTCGAGCTCTCGAAACGAAGTCGATAACATCAGGACCTTGCTTCGCGAGTTCAGCGGTAATGGCAAGTCCCTGACCGACCCCGCCGTTTACAAAGAACTGCATCGGCGTCTGGTGCCCCAAGCGACAGATGCCTTGCGCAGCCCTACGGCTCAAGCGCGTTACCCGTCCAACGTTTCGGGCGCAGCGATGCTGGAACAACACTTGGCAGCCCTGGATTCGGCTCATGAGCACTTCGGCAAACAAATGCTGGGGGCATTCCTGGGCTACCACAGCTTTGTCGACGGAAATGGCCGTACGGCGCGCGCCATCTATGCCATCACGGAACTGCGAGCCAATCGGTTCAACGCCCTGCCGCTACCGGTAGAAAATGCGCTGAGCGGTCTGGGTTGATGGGCAACGCTTAAGCCCGGATCAAATATCCCGCGCATACCACCAAGAGCAACGCCATGCTTCGGTTAAACAACCGCATGCCTTTGGCGTTGCTCAAATACCCGCGCAAAAACGTCCCGGCGTAGACCCAACAGCCGACGGACAGGTAGCAAATCACCAGATACACCGCCGCAAACTGCCAGACCAGCCGCGCCTCGCCATCTGCCACAAAAGCGCCCATACCGGCCACACAGGCCAGCCAGGCTTTCGGGTTGAGCCATTGCATGGCGGCGCCATACAGCATCGAGGGTGTCCGGCCCGATTCCTTCGCATCCAGATCTCCCTTGTCGGCAGCCAACTTGAAGGCCATGTACAACAGGAAAGCCACGCCCGCCCATTGCACCCCCTGCGTCAGCGCTGGCCAGCGCTGCAACACTTCGTGCAGCCCTAACCCCATCAACACCAACAACACGACGAAACCCAGCGTCGCCCCGGCGACATGCCGTTGACTGGCGCGAAAACCAAACTGCGCGCCGCAACTCAACGCCACGATGTTCACTGGCCCTGGCGTTATCGAGGCCACCAGGGCAAATGCCGCCATCGAGATAATCAGACTCATCACAGACCTTCTTCAATTCAGTTGAACAAGGCCTCAAGGTAAAGAGCCACCTGAGGGCTGTATTGAACAAAACGCCCCTCCAGTTGGCCCTGTGCTGCAATTGCCTGCGGATGAACTACGCTGCCAAAACAACCCCGCAGATTGAAGAAGCGGTGCGCAAAGCCAGTGCGGCAGCGATCAAACCACTGGCGCATACCGACTGACCTTTCTTCGGCGTCCGGCGTCCATATGCTAACCGCTACCACCCGGAATACGCTCCGTGAGAATCAGACAGCCCCTGCTTGCTCTTCTGTTACTCGCCTCGCTGTTGGGTGGCTGTACGACCCTCAATGTCCCTCGAGAACCCAGTCAGGCCCTGCCGGCAACCCATTCGGCATTCGGCCGTTCGATTCAGGCGCAGGCAGTCCCCCATCAGGGCCGATCGGGCTTTCGCTTGCTCTCCGACAGCGCCGAGGCTTTCACTGCCCGCGCCGAACTGATTCGCAATGCCCAAAGCAGCCTGGATTTGCAGTACTACATCGTTCACGACGGCATCAGCACGCGGGTACTGGTGAGCGAACTGCTCGACGCCGCCGACCGCGGAGTACGGGTGCGGATCCTGCTCGACGACACCACCAGCGATGATCTGGACTGGATCATCGCGACCCTCGCCGTCCATCCGAAGATTCAAATCCGCGTGTTCAATCCGCTGCACCTGGGCCGCAGCACCGTCGTGACACGGACGATGGGCCGGTTGCTCAACCTGTCGCAGCAACACCGGCGCATGCACAACAAACTGTGGGTAGCCGACAACAGCGCGGCCATTGTTGGCGGGCGCAACCTGGGGGACGAGTATTTCGATGCCGAGCCTAACCGCAATTTCACCGACATCGATTTGCTCGGCATCGGCCCGGTCGCCGAACAGTTGGGGCATAGCTTCGACCAGTACTGGAACAGCGCCCTGAGCAAGCCGATCGATCAATTCATCTCGAGTAAACCGACAGCCCGAGACCTGGAAAACACCCGGACCCGGCTGAATGAGTCCCTGGAGGAAACGCGCAAAGAGAATCACGCGCTGTATCAGCAGTTGAAGACCTACACCACTCACCCGCGTCTGAACGTCTGGCGCCGGGAGCTGGTCTGGGCATGGAACCAGGCGCTGTGGGACGCACCGAGCAAGGTGCTGTCCAAGGGCGAGCCTGACCCGCACCTGTTGCTGGCCACCCAGTTGGCACCCGAGCTGAATGGCGTCAGCAAGGAACTGATCATGGTCTCGGCCTACATCGTGCCCGGCCAACCGGGGCTGGTGTACCTGACGGATCGCGCCGATGCCGGCGTGTCGATCAGCTTGCTGACCAACTCACTGGAAGCCACGGATGTACCGGCGACGCACGGTGGTTACGCGCCCTATCGCAAAACCTTGCTGGAGCATGGCGTGCAGCTGTTCGAATTGCGCCGTCAGCCCGACGGCAATGGCAACGGCAACGGCAACGGCAACGGCAACGGTGGCAGTGGGCCGCGCCCGTTCAACAAGGGGTCATCATCCAATAGCTCCGACTCCAGCCTGCACAGCAAGACAATGATTTTCGACCAGCAGAAAGCCTTCATCGGATCGTTCAATTTCGACTCGCGCTCATTACTGTGGAACACCGAAGTCGGGGTGTTGGTGGACAATCCGGAGCTCGCCAGTCGGGTTCGCGCACTGGCGCTGGAAGGTATGGCGCCAGCGCTCAGCTATCAGGTCCGGCTGGAAAAGGGTCAGATCGTCTGGGTCACCGAAGATGACGGCAAACAGCGCACATTGACCAAGGAACCGGGGAGTTGGTGGCGACACTTCAACTCATGGTTCACCAGCATGATCGGCCTGGAGAAGTTGCTATAGCTTGAATTGGTTCTTTACGGGACTCGGAAAACACACTGCACCTGGACTGTTCAGCGGGTGCGAAACGACGGCTGGAATTCTCTGTCGATTTTCCGGTGGAGGCGCTGGGCGACGCGGCTTATGCTCAGCCCATGAACCTACAAAACACTTTGCTTCCGCCCCACGCCGAGATGGTTCGTGCCATGCTCGAACGAGACACCGCCTATGAGGGGGTGTTCTTTACCGCGGTCAAAACCACCGGCATCTTCTGTCGCCCCAGTTGCACGGCGCGCAAGCCGAAACCGGAGAACGTCGAGTTCTTCGCCCATGCCGATGAGTGCATGTCGGCCGGCTACCGCGCCTGTCTGCGTTGCAAACCACTGGACGCGGCGGCCATTGCACCGGATTGGGTGCAGCAGCTGCTCAAATCGGTGGATGCCGACCCCGAGCAGCGCTGGACCGATGCCCAACTGTTGGCCGAGGGCATCGAACCACTGAAGCTGCGCCGCTGGTTCAAGCAGCATTTCGGCATGACCTTTCACGCCTGGCTGCGCACCCGACGCCTCGGCATGGCGTTGGGCGGAATCAAACAGGGCGACTCCATCGACAACGCCGCGTTCGATTCGGGCTACGAGTCCCTGAGCGGGTTTCGCGATGCGTTTCAAAAGTCCTTCAACATCACGCCCGGCCGCGCCGCCAACAGCGAACCACTGCTGTTCACGCGCCTGACCACACCGCTGGGGCCGATGATCGCCATGGCCGAACGACGCGGGCTGGTGCTGCTGGAGTTTCTTGATCGACCAGCGCTGACCAAGGAAGTCGAAGAACTGCAGAATCGATACGGCTACGCGGTTGCGCCAGGACATAACGCGCATTTGCAGCAGATTGAAGCCGAACTGACCGAGTATTTCGCCGGAAAACTCACTGACTTCAACGTTCCACTACACTTGCCTGGCAGCGATTTCGCCCGACAGGTCTGGGCCGAACTGGCGAAGATCCCGTACGGCCAGACCAGCACCTACGGCGCCATTGCGGCGCTATTGGGCAAACCCGGCGCCAGTCGCGCCGTGGGCGTGGCCAACGGGCATAACCGTCTCTCGATTGTCGTGCCCTGTCACCGGGTGATCGGCGCTGACGGCTCGCTGACCGGCTATGGTGGAGGACAACCGCGCAAGGCGTTCCTGCTCAGGCTGGAAAAAGCAGCGGTGCAGATCACGCAACAGCTCGCATTCTGATCATTTGCAGGTTTCTCAAAAAGTCATAAGGAAGGACATTCGATGGACACGTCATTTCACCAACTGCACCACGACGGCTTGCTGATCCTCACCAATGTCGCCGATGCCACCGGGGCGCGCATCGTGGAGCAACTGGGCTGTAAAGCCGTCGCCACCAGCAGCGCGGCAGTCGCCTGGGCTCACGGTTATCCGGACGGTAACGCCCTGCCCCTCGAGCGTCTGGTATCGACAGTCGAGTCCATCGCCCGGGTGATCTCGGTGCCGTTGACCGTGGACATCGAGGCCGGTTATTCCGATGACCTGACGCGGGTGGCCGAAGTCATTGAGGCGGTAATTGCCGCCGGGGCGGTCGGGATCAATATCGAGGACGGCGCTTCCCCGCCCGAACTGTTGGTACGCAAAATCGAAATCGCTCGGCAGGTTGCTAAGCGCCATAACGTGAAGCTGTTCATCAACGCCCGAACCGATGTGTACCTCAAGAGCCTGGTGCCCGCCGAAGATCGCGTGGCCGAGACGCTCAAGCGCGCCGCGTTGTATCAGGCGGCCGGGGCCGATGGTTTGTTCGCGGCTGGCGTCACGGCCGAGTACGAAATCGCCGCGCTGTGCCAGGGCACTCGGTTGCCGTTGAACGTGCTCGGGCTCCCCGGCTTGCCTTCGCCTGAAGAACTGAAGGCCCTCGGCGTACGCCGTTTGAGCGCGGGGTCACGCATCGCCGAGTTTCTGTATGGCGCCATGAGTGCACTGGCCAAGAGCTTTCTGGAAACGGGGACACTCGACAGCCGTGAGCTGAAGGCCTTCACCTATGGCGAAGTGAACGCCCTGTTGGCGCCGTCCGGGAAAGCTTGACCCATGCCCGACGCCTACCTGCCCGCCACCGAGTTTCTATCGTCCATCGATGACGACTGGCGTCGCCACATTGCCGCCATCGGCCCATGCCTGCACCAGCCCCATGCGGCACGCGATCCTTATGAGTCGCTGGTGCGGGCGATTGCCTATCAGCAGCTGCATGCGAAGGCCGGTGATGCGATTGTCGGTCGGTTGATCGCGTTGTTTGGGACGGGCGCGTTCCCGAGGCCTGAGCAGATTGTCGCGACCGGGTTCGATCAACTGCGCAGTTGCGGCTTTTCCGCCAGCAAGATCGCAACCATTCAGGGCATTGCCCAAGCGGCGCTGGACGGTGTGGTGCCGGATTACGCTGAGGCAATGGCGATGGAGGATGAGGCGCTGGTCGAGCGATTGATTACCTTGCGCGGGGTTGGGCGCTGGACGGTTGAGATGTTGCTGATCTACAGCCTGGAGCGGCCGGATATTTTGCCCGCCGATGACTTTGGCGTGCGTGAGGGATATCGCCGGCTCAAGGGGCTGGAGGTGCAGCCGACGCGCAAGCAGATGATTGAGATCGGGTTGGCGTGGAGCCCTTATCGGACGGTGGCTTCCTGGTATTTGTGGCGGATGACCGGCAAGTAGACCGCGTTATCGTTCTTCGCGAGCAAGCCCGCTCCCACAAGGGGAATGCATTTCAATGTGGGAGCGGGCTTGCTCGCGAAGAGGCCGGACCATTCACCACAAATCCAACTACCCATCACCCTCCCTTATCCGCCATGACTTCTCCTCAAACCCGGCGCATGTTGATCCCTCAACCGGAGGGATTCGCCATGCTCAACGCACTCAAACAGATCAACTCAACCTCAGCCTTCAATCGCTGGGCCGGTTTCGAAGTCACTCGCGCCGAGAGCGGCGAAGCCGAGCTCACGATGGCTTTTCGCGAGAGCGATATGGCGCAGTACGCAGGCTTCCTGCACGCCGGACTGATCGGCGCGCTGCTCGACACCGCCTGCGGATTCGCAGCCGGAACGGTCGCCGGCAATGTGCTGGCTTCACACTTCTCAGTGAACTGCTTGGCTCCCGCCATCGGCGAAGTGTTCATCGCTCAGGGGCGGGTGGTAAAGGCCGGCAAGAAACAAGTGTTCGCCCGCGCCGAGTTGTTCGCGCAAACCGGCGATCAGCTGAAACTGGTGGCGACCGGCGACGCGATTCTCGTACCGGTCGAGGGGCGCTGAGGGTCTAGGCTGTCTTGGGAACGTTGCAGATTTGACGGAGGTTCCCATGCAGCTCGAAGGTTCCTGCCATTGCGGCGCGGTGTCGTTCAGTTTGACCAGCGCCCACCCCTACCCGTATCAGCGTTGCTATTGCTCGATCTGTCGCAAGACTCAGGGCGGTGGCGGCTACGCGATCAATATTGCCGGTGATGCCAATAGCCTGAAAGTGCGAGGGCGCAAACACGTTGCGATTTACCGTGCGCGGCTCAAGGATGAAGGCCAGAAGCGCGCCCACCGCAGCAGCCTGGAGCGACATTTCTGCACGACCTGCGGCTCGGGCTT
>LNAP01001561.1_pt1 | contig 23998 bp, 22 predicted proteins | sample 602601 | NCBI WGS metagenome assembly LNAP01 (sample SAMN02440304, study PRJNA202911) | soil metagenome | biome: Subtropical and temperate rainforests or woodlands; isolation source: soil samples (1 kg each in a 20% v/v slurry with milli Q water) were... ...
AACGAAGCCCTGCACGAGACCGTGCACCGCCTGAGCTGGCGCGGCAGCGGCGCCACCCGCATGGTCGTGCTGCTGGCCGACGCGCCGCCGCACCTGGACTACGGTGGCCCGCAGTACGACGACGACATGCTTGCCGCGCTGGGCAAGGGCATCAAGCTCTTCAGCGTGGGGGCGAGCGGCCTCGACAAGCAAGGCGAATACGTGCAACGGCAGATGGCGCAGTACACCGGCGGGCGCTTCGTCTTCCTCACCTACAAGGAAGCCCAACGCCCTGCGAGCGGCCCCGGCCGCGAGACCGTGCACGACGTGAGCAACTACTCGGTGCAGACGCTGGACCGGCTCATCGTGCGGCTGGTGACCGAGGAGCTGGCCCAGTTGCCGAAAGGCGGTTGACGGGCCCGCCACAGGCCGGGCTATAATCTCGGGCTAGGCTCTTTAGCTCAGTCGGTTAGAGCGATGGAATCATAATCCACAGGTCCGCGGTTCGAATCCGTGAAGAGCCACCACCGAACAATCCGCGCAGGTTCGCCTGAATGCGGAAACCTTGAAAAACCCTAGCGATATCAATCGTCTAGGGTTTTTCTTTTGTGCGCCGGGGTTCGGGGGGCTTCGCCGGAATCCGAGACTTGGTGCAAGAACTTCTACAGTAACCGAAGTTTCGCAGGCCTGCCGGCCTGAAAGTTACTGCTTTGCACGGAGTGCCCTTGTTTCACCGGCCGCAGCCACGACTGAAAGGAGGGATGAGCGTCGCCCGTTTGTTCACTTCGGAGGGGCCGTTCTCTGAATCGTTCACTTTTCTAAACGCCAGCCACTAACGCGGCCGCGGGGGTCGAATTACCCCCATGGGCTCCGATGCAGGGAGTACCTACTGGGGGGGTGCCCTGTGGTGCGGGCACCCCACGCCCCGAGGCGGTGCAATGGGCCTTCACCTCGGTCATCACGCGGTCGGTCGACCACGTCGGATGCTGACGCTGCAGGCAGGCCCCGACCGCCGGTGGCAACGGCCTGGGCTCTACCCTGGAGTAGTGCTACCTCCCCATTAGCGCGCGAAAGAGCTCTCCACCCCCGCCCCACCGGCGAGCCGCCTCGGGTCCTCACTACTGTCGGCACATTGAATGTGCGGCGCTCAACCGCAAGTGCCGGAAAAAAAGCGGGGACAGCGGGGACAACGGGGACAGCTTTGATTCCATTCACTTTTTCCCCCGAAACCTGTCCCCGCTCTGTCCCCGCCTCCCACCAAAGCGGGGACAAACAATCAACGCCTCTCGGCCTCCAGACCTGCAGCCGTACAAGAAACAGTTGATGCCCTTGCGAAACGGACCGCATCCATGGACAAAGTCCGTGCGCCGTCACTGCTCCTATGTCTAGAATCCACACAGCACAACGTAGGAGTGAGGATGGCCACGTCGCCATGGACGTATGTCATTGGGCCGTTCTTTGGTGCGCTGCTGGCCTTCACCTTGGCTCGCATGTACGACGCGAGTAGGCGTTTCTATGAGCACGTTGCAGCGGCCAACCTGGCGCTGATGACACTCAAGAATCAGTACAACGACTTCTTGCTATTTCGGATGGGTTTCGCACAGGACTGCGTGCGCTTGTCCCTCAACGGTGAAGAGCCCGTGTGGTCGCTGCTCCGACCCAGCCACATGCGCTATGGCGACTATGAGTTCGACCTCGAGAAGATCGCCTTTCTTTTCGAAAGCGGCACACGACCGCCAGTCTTCGAAGCGATCGAGCTTGCGCAGATCACACACAGAGACCTATTGAAGCTGGACGGGCAGCGAACGGATACCGCGCGGGAGACCCAGCGGCAGGTAGCAAGGGAACTCAAGGGAGAAAAGGTGGGACTCGATGCTGCCGAGAAGGTTCTAGGCAAGGCATACGTTGCCGAACTGGAAATGCTAGTCGAAGGCCTCGCGCTTAGGGCATACGACGGGGAACAGGTCTACATCAAAGCGTTCAAAGGGCTTCGGGCCGCGTTGCGCGAGCACATCATGCAGACCTGGCATTACAGGTTCGGTTATCTCTGGCGGATGCGGCACGACGATACCGTTGAAAAGATGCTTGTGCAGATGAAGGATAGGCTAAGTCCGGGCTTCAACGCTGACGAGCTGCCAGCGTTGCCCGAAAAGCTGCAAGCGAGGGTGAACCAGGTGCTTGCAGCGAGAAAGGCATTCCAGGCGGGGGCAGAAAAGGGCTAGGCCGATCGTCACATGATGTCCAGCTCGAACAGCTTTGAAGTGATGTGATAGCAGCGCGCCTTTCCGATGCCGGGTAACCGTGCCGTAACGTCGAAGTGCCCAGCCTCGACCCGCAAGCACCCGTGCTCGGCCAAAACGCGGCACACCGCCTTGTAGTCAAAGCCTTGGCACACCTCCGTGCGAAACACCTCCGTCAACACGTAGTAGTCCAGCGGAGGGCTTGACTCGAGCGGATCAACGCTCTTGACCTTCTTCCGGAAGCCCGCGCGAGACAGCGTTTTCGGGTTGTGGCTGTCGTCCGACTCTGCCCTTTCCCAAATGGTGAAGCGCCCTTCGCCGTGGGCTTGAAAAAACCGGATGACTTGGCGAACCATCTGGATCTCGTCACTGCTACCCGCCCCACCGCGCGATGCGATCCAGGCGTCGAAACAGATCCGTGCAGCGCGGGTCGCTTCGCCCTCCGGCCAGCCGGTCAACCCGGCTTCGGTCGCCATTTCGCCCGCCGCAGCGACCAGGGCAAAGCGCCGGCCGGCGCGCTTGATCTGGCCGACAGCACTAGACGGCACCATCGCCCGCTCGATCGCGTCCATGCGCGTGTTCAGATCCGCCGCGATGCTGCTGGCCCGATCAACCAAAGACTCGAGCCACATCCGTCCGACGGTCCCGTACGTGCGTGCAGCTCGCTTCTGAACCCAGTTGGAAAAAGCATGCCCGGTAGCGAAGTCCTGTAGCGTCTCCAAGGTCGACCCCGCCGCAACCTCCGCTGGCACAGGGATCAGCCGAATCTCCTGTCCGCCGCGCATCTTCTTCCCCACCGATTCCATGTGCTGCGCCAGGGTGAGTTCACCACTGGAAAGGTAGAGCAGCCGCCACGTGGCTTTCGGTCGCTGCCCACCGCCCTGGGCCATCCGCGTCTTCCCCATCCCATCGGCCAACATGTAGGCCGCGTCCCCAGCCTTGTTCGCATCCATCGAGCCCAACTCGTCCAACACCAACGTGAGATCGTTGTGTTGCTCGGCTTGGCCCTCGAGGCCATTGTCGGTAGATTTCCAACCCTGCATGAAGGCTTCCGGGTCTTTCTCCGCGCCTTTTCCCCAAACGCTGGCAGCGATCAGCAATCCAGTTGTCTTGCCCGTCGACGTGGGGCCAAAGTAATGAAAGCCCCCGCCAGTCGTGCCAGGCGCGAACGCGAGCAGCGGCCCGGCAAGCGCGGTCGACACCGCGAAGGCGAGCCGCGAATTCCCAACGCACAACTTGGCCAACTGCTCTTGCCATTCCCCGAGCGACCCACGCCGATTGAAGTTGACCTCTGTTCCCTTTTCCGAATGGAAGATCACCGGCTCCCCGTCAAGCTCGCCTAACGTCTCATTAGGCAGTACGTAGCAGCGACCATGCCACCCCACTCGCGGGACATGACGCAGCAGAGGGAGGTTCTGTCGGCTCTGCAAATAGTCGGTCAGCCAGCGCCGGCGATTGGGATCCGTTGGCGCCATGAAGCCTTGACTGAGCAGCGCAGTTCGATAGGCTGCACCATCACCCGACAGCATCGCCAGCGGCATGAGCCAGCGTCGCCCCTTTCGAAACTCCGTGTCGAACTGCAGGACCAATGCCGCAGCGTTGTCCTTCACGTCGCGCGCAAGACCGACGACATAGATCGGGCCGCAGACACGCCGCGGCTTACCTTCGCCATCATCACCTGGCGGCGAGAACCACAATCCACCATCGTCCACACGGAAGCGATCAAAGCGGTGCGCCATCTCATCTCGGACCACAGCTGCCGCCTGCGTAGCCAGATACCCCGCGAGAGCAGCCTCGACAACCGCGCGGACCCCATCAAGCCCTCCATGTGCATGCAGATCGTTGAAATCACTACCGTCACGCGGCAAGCCCACTGGGAACACCGCCAGGCCTCCAACCGCCTTTGCAGCAGCGAGCGCTTTGGCGCGCCCCACGTTCCCGCCTACCTTTGAAACATCGTCGTCACCGCAGACGGCAATCAGAGATTTAGGATGAAGCAAGCGCAATGACTTTGCGACGTGCACCAAGTTCCCTGCATCAAACGCCACAACAACCGGCCGGCCAGTCGCTTGATGAAGGCTTGCACAAGTTGCGTACCCCTCCCCCAGCAGAATGACTGGCGCATCATTCAAGACCCCGATCGCATGCCACAGGCCAGACTTCCTACCGCCTTTGATCAGCAACTTGTCCGGGCCCTTCGTCTGTTGGTCCGGGGCAATGCGCTGCAGGCTCCACAACTTGCCTTCGCCATCGCGGAGGGGCACCAGCAGCCAGCCGTCACGGCCGAGACGAACATCGAAGGGGAGCACTCCTTTTCGGCGCAGGTACGGATGCTCTACGACAGCCTCATTGGAGGCCGATGCAGATGCATCCCACATCGCCTTCGCGCGTTCAGCGGCTTCTTTATGGGCCGCCTCGATGCTCGCTTGCTCATCCCGTTTCTTGTCTGCGCGGACCCGGGCTTGCCTCGAATCGGCCACGATATCGGCAGGACCGGGATCTACCACCGCGCCCGGAACATAGCCTCCCTTCTTTGCTTCAAAAAAGAGCGTGGCAATGCTCGTTCCTCCAGCTGCCTTGATACTTCGCCACGTTTGCTGCGCCGCACTGGCCTTGTAATTCGGAGCCTGTGCACTCCACTCGTCGAACAACGAAAACCCGTCATCGTCGGGAAATTCGGCCTTGATTGACATGCCAATCCTTGCCCACTCATCACGGGGCAGATCAGCAGGTATGCATCTCAGCGCAGCGCGCACAACTGCAGGCGTCACGCCCGTCATGTGGGTAACGTCCCCCGACGCTTGGCGAGGCATCGACTCGCGTGTTCATCGAGCAGCCGCAGCATGTCATCTGCGCGCTCGCGAGCGACCGTCGCACTGGCCCATCCGTGCGTTCTCGCCTGCGCATCCGTCAAGGATGTGTCTGCGAGCCACCTTGCGACGGATTCGATGATGCTCCCGAAGAGCAGTGGGTCGTTCCAGTGCTGGGATTCGGCGAGTGTGTGCTCCAACTCCTGAAGCGGCATGAAAGCGATCGTTGCCCACTGAACAGTCACCACGCGGCGAGCGCCGTTGTGTGGAGTGGGAAAGGCGACAACGTTCTTCATCTCGACGCCCGACTTTTAAGCTGACCGAGGATCTTCACGAGCTTGCCGGCTTCGTCTTCCGACGCCATGTCGACGGTGCCACCATCGCCACCCGGAATCTTCAGCTCCAGCACGTGCCGACTACTCGGAGGCGCAGGACGCTCAAGCTTTTTTACCAGCTCTTCAAGTTGCACCCGAGTCGACTGCCACGACGCAGCGTCACGGCGTCCTTCGAGCGACATAAAGCCGGCGCTCAACTTATCTGCGCTTCCGTTGAGTTCATTCTGCTGTTTCAAACTCTCGATTACCGTCTTGATCGCGCCAAGGTCGCCGACACCCAGCGTTCCAGCTTTCAATTGATCGCGAAGACGAAACTGAAGGCTGGCGTCAACAGCGTTCTGACCACTCAGCCGCTTCTCACGATCGGCTTGGCTGGCCGCTGCAGATGCTGCCAATTCGGCCGCACGCGCTGCGTTGTGGTCTACAAGGAATACGTTCTGATCGGGGTAGCCGTCCTTACGGTTCTGTTCTGTCTGATCAAATCCTCTGTTGCGCCCAGAGTTTCCGCCCCCGCCGCTGAGACCTCTTCCAGTGCCGTTGCTTTGCGCTGATTGCCGTGCGCGGGTTATTTCGTCTTCCGTCTTCACCCAACCAGACGCGACCCCCTTGTTCGCCGCCCTAGCCGCATCCGCAGTCTTCTCGAATGCCGCACGCAATTGATCGGCCGTTGCCAGGCCGCTTTGCTTGAGCTGGTCGTAGGCCTCTCTGGTCGACTTTGCAACGCGGTCGAGCGCCTCCTGCGTCTCGAGTCCGAAAGTGCGGAAGGCTTCCGCTGTGCTCTGGATGCCAGGCTTGATCTGGTCGAGCGCGACACGTAGCTCCTCGGCTTTCGCTGATGCGTTTTCGAGTAGGCCGTCTGCGATCTTGTCGCCCAGCACCCTTCGTACCGCTTCGATCTGCATGCGCAGGGCTTCGATAGCCCGCTGACTGTCCGCGGTCGAGATGCCCTTCGAGATACTCGCCGTAAGCGCGAGGCCGGTGTCGACCCCTTGCGCTTTTAGGCGATCGAGGTTGTTGATGATTGCATCGGTGTCGTTGATCGCGCTGCGTGACGCCGCGCCTATTCCGTTAGCCAGCACATCGAAGTCGAGCCCGGTGCGCCGGATCGCTTCGCGCGCGCTGCCATCAAGCACGGCCGCGATGCGCTCGCCCTCGCGCGCGGCGCCGGCGAAGGCGGCCCGGGCCTTCGTCTCAAACACGCCGAGATCCTCATTTTTGAGGGCCTCCGACCAGGCCGCCTGGAACTGGCCGGCGCTGATCTTCCCGTCGCTCGCGAGCTTGTCGAGCACGGCCGCGGCATTCGCGATCCCGGGCACACTCGCCAAGTCGAAATCCTTGCCGATCTTTCCCACTGCCTCGGCCGCGCTGTCGCCCTTGGTCCGCATCTCGTCGAAACGCGCGATCAGTCCGGCGGATTCTTTCGACAGCTCGAACTGCTTGTCACGCGAGGCCTGCAGCGAGATGGCGAGCGCACGCTGCGCCTCGGCATTCGCCTGTGATGCCGCCTCCTGCGCCCTCATGCGACCCTCGGCGTCCTGAATGGCACGGCCGTAGCCCTGCCAGTTCGCTAAGCCGATCGCGAGACTCTCCACCAGGCCCACGATCTGCGGCGACACCGCCGCGAGCGCGATGCCGAAGGGCCCGAGTAGCCCCGAGAAGCGGCCCAGCACCGCCGCGCCGGTGCCGAACTTTTGCACCGACAGGGACATCGCACCGGCGTTCGCCGTGGCCGCTGCCGCGGTTGCGCGCTGGGCGAAAGCATTCGCACCTTGCGCGCTCGTATTCGTCACCAGGGCGGCGGTGTTGGCATGCAGCGAGGCGGTCGCGCCATTTGTCGCCGTGGCCCAGCGCAGAGCATCCGCAGCGAGGCCGGCGAGCTTGATGGCGGCCCAGGCCTTGCCGGCGGCGTAGAGCGTCGTGACGAGCGTGTCGAGGTTGCGGGCGAGCCCGTCGATGATGCGCGCGAGGTTCTGCGACGAGGCGAAGCCGTTGTCCGTCGCACCGACGTACAGGCTCCACTGCGTCGAGAGGTTCTGCAGGGCCCGGCCAACCGTGGCGGGCAGTTTGCCGAACTCGCTGGCCACCGCCGCCGATTGCGTTGTGAGGGCGCGGATCACGGTGTCGGTCGTGAGGGCGCCCTGCTCGGCCATCTTCCGCAGTTCGCCGGTCGTGACGCCCACGCCTTGCGCGAGGGCTTGCGCCAGGCGCGGCGCCTGTTCCATCACCGAATTGAATTCCTCGCCGCGTAGCACGCCAGACTGCAGACCTTGGATGAGCTGCGTGATCGCGGCGCCCGACGCCTCGGCGCTGCTGCCGGACAGCTGCACCGCCTGGTTGATCGTCTGCGTGAGCGAGAGCGATTGCCGAGTCGCGTCGAGCGCGGACAGGCCCGCATCGGTGCCGGCCTTCGTGAGCCGCGCGAACAGGGTCGCCGTGTCCGACAGGGAGCTATTCGTCTCGAGGGCGATGCGCTGGATTCCGGCGAAGGCGACGCCGAAGGCCGGGCCCTCGCCGGTGGCGAGCTTGACGCGGGCCTGCAAATTCTTGAACTCGTCGGCGGTCTGCGCAACGTCGCGCACCATGCCGCCGAGAAACCCGCCCCCTACTGCCGCGGCGGCGATGGTCTGGATCTTCCGCAACTCGTCGCCGACACCCTTCACCCCCTCGCGCACTGTGCGCTGATCGGCGGCCTCGCGATAGGCCGTGGTCTGCCGAGCGCTCCCGGTGTATTCGTTGCGCAGAGTGACAAGCGCAAGGCGCTGCTCGTCGAGATCTGCTTTCGCGCCAGCGGTGACGGTGCGGGCCCGGGCTTCTGCCTCGGCAAACTGCAGCGTCTTCGCGGCGGCCTGCGGCATCTCATTGCCGAGGCGGTCGATGCTGGCGGTGACCGTGTCGAGTTCTGCGCCGAGTGTCTCGCTGGCGCGCTTGAGTGCCGTGAACTCAGTGACGGCGGCCTGCCGGCGACCGAGCAGCTCGAGCGCGGCTGCAGCCTCGTTCGCCTGCGTCTTGAGGTTGCCCTCCAGCGTATCCCCCAGCCCGCGCAACGTGGCCGCCAGGCGCGTGACATCCGCCTCGCCCGTGATGTCGGCCTCGATGTCGTATCTGATCTTTGGATCGGCCATAACAGCTTTCTTCGCTTGGATTGAACTTAGATCCGAGCCGACGACTGCTCATCGGTAGGCTGGTCATCAAGAGGACCAAAGTCAACTTCAAAGGCGGACCAGCTTGCATCCTCGAGAGCATTCCGGATCCTTTGAAGCCGCCAGCCATCCACAAGAAGCCCCCCATCCACATCGCCGCAGAAAGGCGCGTGCGCTCCGCTGTGGAAGGAGAAAGTGGATTGACCAAACGCCCTGGGGAGCGCCTGACCTCGGCGCGATTTCGCAGCCGCATAAACGCGCATATAGGCAAGCAAACTGGCGAACGTCGCGCTATCGGACGCCACAGCCTCGACCTGCACATGCGCTGCAACCAGGGTGTCAAGGCACTCGTTGTGCGCCGCAGTGGCTTGCTCCGCCTCCGCAGATGCCTGCGTCACGGAATCGGTCATCACCTCAATCTCGAGATCGCGAGACCGCTGACCGCGCTCGACGTCCTCAAGGACGCGAAGGGCTTCATTCATTTGCGTTCGCGCACGATCAATGTTCTGCGGTTCGCCAGCCGCCTTTGAACGCCCCAGCTCCACCTTCGCCAGCTGGAGTGCAGCCGTCGGCGCTATCAACGCCGTCGCGCGCGCCTCTTTGAGATTTTCCAGTTCCGCACGGCGCGCATCGCGAATTTTGTTTGCCTTGGCTTCGCCGCGCTGCGCTTCCTCTTCCGCAGTCTTGGCCGCGCTATGAGCCGCGATCGCATGAGCTGCACTTCGCTTGAGCGCCTCAGGAATACGCGCTTCGATTTCCTCTTTGAGATTGAGGAATGCCGAATGCTGCTTTGCCTGTTCGATCTGACGGCTGAGAGCATTTCTGAGAGGGCTTGAGCCGGCCGCGCCCGTCTTGGAAAGCTCAGCCTCCAAGGCTGCCACCAATGAATCAGCCCGATCAACAGTGGTCGGCTTATGGCGCTTGTCGAGCGCAACTGCCGCAGCGGGATCGACAGGCATTACCGCACTTGCCACCAGCGCACGGGCCGTTGTTGCAATTTTGTTGAGCATAGGAGTACTTAAAAAGGAAGGGATGGAAGGACTTGGGCTATTCAGCCGCGCACATTGAGAAATGGACTCACGAAGTACTCACGATCCTGAGCGGTTTGCCGGTCGCAGTTGTCATTGCGCATACGGAGCGCGACCACGGCGTCCCAATCTCTTTGCGAAAGCACTCGAAGCCGGAAGGCATCGCCGTGCCGTTTCATCGCAGCGGCCAGCGCCACTGCTGCGATCTGCTTTTCCTGCTCGATGCTCAAGGCCATGTGAAAGGGCACGCTGCGCGGCGCCGCCGCCGCTTCGAAGGCAGGCAGCGCCTGCGTCGGCTTGCATGACTCAGCGGCGGCGCCGGCTCCTGAGGAAGCGAGCATTTTTTGCCTACGCATGCTCGCCAAACCGGCTTCGACGCGCTTGGCCCGCGCTGCTATTTGTGCGGGGGTGAGTGGCATCGTTTCGATGCCGGGTGGATCGTTTTCCATGGTTTTTCCTAGAAAGTTAAGTGCCCATCTCGCGAATCCAAACAGGTCACCCTGTCGGAGGCGTTGCGTCATGCGGCGCAGCGTCTGCTGCCCATACCACCGCACCCCGCGGCGATGCTTGCAACGAATGACTTCGTGCAACCTCATTGGTCATCGCAGGGACGCCCTGCGATCCTTCGGAGTTCGTCTCTTTTGAGCCGCTATCGATCGAGCAGCTCCCGAGCTCTTGCACAGCAGAGGTACCCGGCTTTGACGTGGCCAACAGCTCCCCCGTCAAAAGGTCAAAGACGCGAAGCACCCCGGGCCAGGTATGCGTCACTCTGTAATGGCGCACCATCCCGAAAAGACGCGGGCAAAACCTCGCCTCTATGCCTGTTCGCGTGCTTGATTCAAGAAGAGCACTTGCAGCGCGAAGCAGCTCAGATTGACGCTCGACGGTGAGAGGCAAATCCTCATGACGCCTCAAATGGCGGACCGCGGGTGTGCCGACTTCAGACTCGGCGAGGAGCTCGCCTGTAGCGACGCAATACACACGAACGACGCCGGGCCAGCGATAGGTGACACGTTGCATGCCTGCGCCCCACGACAGCACTGGCTTGAACTTCATCTCTACGCCGGTACCAATCTGGGAGCCGATCAGAGATCCGGCACGTTTGAGAAGTTGCGCCATCTCGATGGCTGTCAGAGGCTTATGCGTAAAGAGGCGGGCTCCGGGACGGCTCTGAAGCAGTTGATGTGGGGTCATTGGTGCCTTCTCTTGTAAGGATCTAAGCGCACGACGTTGTCCAGCTGATCAAGTTTTCCAGGCCGACTGCTGGCGTATTCCCACCCAGTCCGGCGATCCGTCACCCAGAGCCGAAGCGCAGAGTCAAGGTGCACGAGATAGGCCTTTTTGAAACCCGAGTCGTGCGCCTGCAGTCGGCGGAAAAACAGCGGCGGAAAATGCTTGCCCGTCGGTTCCACACTTCGACGAAACAGGGTGACTGCGGATTCGAGCAACTCCCGCTCCGCTTCGCAGGGGAGCGGCCCTGCAGCGTCTGGAACCTCGATTGACCCCGCTTCGCTTTGCACGATCAAAGCCCCCAGGCTGCTCTTCACTTGCAGCCGAAGGTCAGGGGTCAGGACGACCTCCATGCGGGTATTGCTCTGCGTGCGGAGGAAGGCGTGCCGGTGGAAGATGGGGAGCGGCTGCGGGCTGTCCGCCATGGTTTTCGCTCGGTACAGCTTGAAGGCAGCTGCCAGCATTGCAGCGCTATTCGGCGTCGTCACTTCTCTGCACCTGCACGCGTTGCGCGTGGTCGAGAATTGATGAAGGCGCTGATCTCCGACTGCTTCCACGCCACGGCCTTGCCGTAGACCCGGTACGGCGCCGGCGCGTCCCCTGCGCGGACGGCGTCGAGCCACGTGGTGCGGGACACGCCGACAAGCGATAACGTTCGATCCAGCTTCAGTAGGGGATCAATCGGCGGGGTTGAAATGGACTCCGTCGCAGCGGGCGAGCGCGCGGACTCGTTCCCCGCCGCTACTGTGACTCCGACCGAGCTGTTGATGCCTTGCGTTTTGTTCATGCCTCGATGTTTCTTCGAGTGCTTCGAAACGCAAAGCAGCGCGCTGCGCCGCTGCGCAGCGCGCTGCAGCGCTGACTGCACAAAGCCGCGTCGACTGGTCATGGATAGTCCCGGAGCTCGGCCAGCCCCGTGTACCGTCCAAACTCTTCGGCGACCACGCCGGCAGCCATCACCCCGTCTCTGTCATTGGCGAGCAGAAAGGCAGCTCGCGAGTCACCCGGGCGGGATGTGTGCGCTGGTGTACCGACAAGCTCAAGGTGGAGCCGTTTGCATGTCCTCTCGTAGAGGTCGAGGCCAAGCCGCTCCCGTCGATCCTGATCGGCTGTTGACCACCACTGCCCTGCGGCTGCGAGGGCTTTACGACGCTCGGACTCTTCCCGCGTAACCGTGACGGCGATCTCGAACCAGCCGCGGGCGTTGAGCTTCTTGATAACCCGCGTGCCAGGCTGATCGCGGGCCGATCTTGGACCCAGGCTACGGAGCACCCGGCCGCCGTCAGGCCAGATGGTCGCCATCGTCTTGCCCACACCAGGCTGCCCCGGCAGCTGATCTACGGTGCACAGGCCTGCGGCGACGAGAGCATGCGCGGGCCCCTCAAAGCGATCGAACCGGATGCTGACCGCGCACTTCGAAATCTCATCGCCGTTGCGCTTCTTTCGCGCCTTCGCGGGCTTTGAAGGTGTATTCGCTTTTGGGACAACTTTAAGCATGGTTGCCCTCCGCGGCCTTGAGCAGCTGAGCGACGTGGCGAAGTCCGGCGATCAGTGGCCCGGTACGATGAGCCAACAGCTCCCAGATCAGGTCGTCGCTCAGCCCTTCTGGAATCGTTGACGCGACATTCACAACCGCGTCGAGACTTCGTTCCTCGGCCAGGCACCAACCCAGCAAGTCGAACGCGGTCGCGCTTGGGTTCACGATCACCGGCGGTATCTGAGACAGGCCAGAGAGATCTTTTGCGAGACAACCACACACGGACGTGACTACGCAGCCGCGCTTGGTCGTCGAGCCTGGCGCGTCATGGCCGCCACGATCAGAGGAACCTGCCGCGATCATGATGCTTCCCCTGCGCCATCGGTTGCGTGCGCGCAGCCAGGCATTTCAATCACCGCTTCGCGCAGTTCGGCGAGCAACTCGGCTGCGGGTTTCAGCACAGGCGGTACGTCGCACACAGGCTGGCGCCGGTCTTCCTCCACCCATTCGATGGGAGCGGTCGCTGCTTCGATCTCGGCCACGCTCAGCGTCGTCATGACCTCCAGCGGGTCGAGGTACGACTTGCCGTCCCACAGCTCGAACATGCCGCCGTACACGTCGTCGAAGGCAGCATCGAGCGACTGCAGTTCGGCGATCTCGGCTGCGGTGCCGTGGTAGACGATCGTGCGCGACGGCCAGCCCGTACGAATGGCCTCTGCAAAGTCGTCGCTCAGGTAGACGGAAGTGCCGGTGTGCTCGTCGAAGAGCGCGGCCCGCGCGTGACCAGGCTGCGTGATCGCATTGCCGATGGCCTGCAGGATCAGTTGCCCCTGTGCAACCGTGTGAACAGGGATGTCCTCAGGACGCTGGCCGTGGTGGCCGCAGCGCCAGCCGGTGAAGCGGAGGGTGTACGGAGCCGGTGGCGTTGGCACGTGTTGCGCTGCAAGCTTGCAACGGTCGGTCATGACGCGACCTCTTCGATGATCCTGGCCACGCGCTCAATCTCTTCGGCGACGAAACACTGCGTCAACCACAGGTCTTTCGAGAGATGGCCCTCGCAATCCGGGTTGAGCCAATCAGCGCAGGCACTGCGGGCCGCCACACCGAACTCAGGCTGACCGCTGGCGAACGCGTAGAGATCGTCCAGAACACGCTTCGCGTCGATGGCGTAGGCGATCAGGCGGCACATTGCAGCAAGGGGTACCTGCTGCACGGTAGACGAAGGCGCGCACGCCCCCACAGCGGCCTGTACAGGCCGCGGAATGTAGGTGGCCATGTCAGCCCCCTTGCGTTTGAGTCGAGTGGATGGAGGGCGCGGCAAGCGCGCCGCCGAGCTTGTTCAACGCAGCCAGCGCCTGCACCGCCTTACGGCTTGCGCCTGGCAGGTTGGCGACCGGGTGACGCAAGTAGTGCAGCGCCATGGAAAGCGCGTTCTCAGCTTGGGCGTGCAGCTGGATGATTTCCAGCTCGGAGGCATTGACCGGCGCGCGGCAGCCTTCTGGGGGGATAACCTTGGTCATGGTTTTTTGCTCCTATTCGAGACTCAAAACCACCAACCCCGTTTTCAAGCAGAGATGGTGGACGGGATGTTGAAAACATGGGAATAGCCATGCGCCAGGCGTTACCGCTCTGGCCATCCCGCCCGTAAACCTGGCGCGCCGCAAACGCGGAACGCAAAATGTTCAGACGTGAAAAAACCTCGCTGTCGGGGAGGCTGCCCGCTATTCCGAAGGTGTTTTCAAGCACCGAGAGCGACTGTAGCGGTTCGCCCTTCGAAGTCAAGCGAAGTTCTGCACAGTGCACGCGATCTGTGTCCGGATCTGATCGTTCGAGCATGCGAACGATGGCACTCAACCAGTGACACGCGGCAGCGTGCTCGCCGATGCTCACCGGTCCACACGTATGGACGGACATCCGCACTCTGCGTTCCACGGGAAACCGTCGAGCACGATAAATGGTCTCTGACGCTCCCCGCTGCGGGGCTAAATCTAGCGTCGACGGCGCTGTGCCTGGTCCGCCAAAACCTTTTTGGCAACCGCTTCAAAGGAATCAGTGGGCCTTGTAGCCCTGTAGGCGCTCGCAGGGCGAGTTGGCGGCACCGGGCAGGGTGAAGCCGCTTGATCAGGCAGAGGTGGCGCTGCAGCTGCAGCGACGGCCTTGAACTCGTCGAAGAGCTTGTCGATGTCGTGGCGATCAAAGATGACGCAGCTGCCCTGCCGCATCGCGGTCAGTCGTGGCCTCCAAACCTCGTCGAACGTTCGGCGCTTTACGCCGATATATTCGATCGCCTCCTGATGGGTGAGTCCACGTTTTTGCATCGAGCGTACTTCTAGCGCACGCGGCGCACGCCGGTCTGCGCTTGACCCCAGGATTCGCGACGAAGCTCTCTGAAGGTTCCGTTGTTGACGAGGGTCGGACTTACCGTGCCGTTCGCCAGTTCATCGGTGGAAGGAAGCCCACCCAAGTACCACATCCAGTCCGGGTCGCTCGCTCCATTGCCACCGCCTTTGCGCATGGTCAGCTCGTGACAGTGCTGTTCCAGCCAAGTCAGGAGCACGGTCTTTTCAAGCGGGCACGATTCGGCCTCGAAGTCGAAGAACCCGCTGTCGTGTGCGATGCGAAAGATCAACTTTGGCAGTAGATGGCAGAGACGAATCTTTTGAATGTTCTCCTGCTTCAGTGCGTCCCTCAGCTCAGCAGCCGAAAACTTCACTACCTGCCGCGCGGTGCTTTGAGCCAGAACTCCCCGCATACCGTCATCGATCTTGTGCATCGTGGCTGTCATTGGCGTTGGTACCGAGGGCGCGGCGGCTTCAGCGATTCGACTGTCAACACCGGCCGCCGCAAGCCACGCGGCAATGTGCGCGCTGGGTCTCATCGCAATGGCCTCGAGCCAACGGCCGAAGCCTGCAGCATCTACCCGATGTGCCTGTGCGACTTGACGCGTGGTCATTCGCCGCAGGTCTACTTCCGAGTTGACGCTGTCGACGCGGCTCACGTAGGCGAATGAATGCTCCAACTCTTCCACGCCAGGGTGACGCATCAGTAGTACGCACCGTGGATGGTCTTCGTTGACCTCACGATCCCCTGCAGTCTCCAGCGAAGTGAAGGCTCGAATTACCGATGACGATAGCAGCGCACCCGCTGCGACACCTTGCTTGGCTTCGTCATCCGGCCATTGCAGCGCAACCGCTGCATACACCGAAAGCCATGTGAGCCATCCGCCTTTTCCCCACCAACTGGGGGCGCCGCTCAACTCGCGCAGAGCAAGTGCCTCGTGCCAAGTGAATCGATGGCGCGCGGCGACGGCTTGGCCTTCCTGAGTGTCCGACCCAACGCCCGTACGCATGCGCAATGCGTCCCAGAACGCATCTTCGCGCTGGGCCTCGCTGCACTGGAAGGCGCGCTCAGCGTCGTCCTCAAAATCAGGGAGCGTGCGGGGATCAGCGCTCGTCATATCCGCCTCATCAAGCGCGCGCGCAAGTGAGTGGATACCTGAATTGAGCCCGCTCATTGCACCGCCGGCAGGGGCTCGCACGTGAGCGAGATCTTCACGTCCAAGCCCGCCGCACTTGCCATGGACACCAACGCATCAAGCGAAAACTGATCCGCGCCGTTCATCAATGCACTCATCCGCGACGGCGACAACCCCAACACCACTGCCGCCCTTGCCTGCGTCCAACCCGTGGCGTTGAACCACGATATGAGCGCGCTCCGACAGGCGTTTCGCAATTCATGCCGTCGCTCACTCCCTGGCGGATATAGGTCGGCGTGCTGTGTGGACATGCCTGATTTTAGGAAGTCCTCATCGCTATGCGTGTGCGGCCAAGAAGCCTTTCGCGATTTTTTTCTGCCCTGCGCGCCGTCAGCTTTTCCAAGTCGAGGGGCGGACAGCCGACCCGAACATACGGAATGCCACAAGAGAGTGATTGAGTTCTTCATCAGAATCATCATTTGTCCCCGCCTTGTCCCCGCTCTGTCCCCGCCTTGTCCCCGCTTCGTAAATCGGTCGGAGCCCGCATGGACGCTTGCGATTGCCGGTTTGTCCCCGCGTCCCCGACCTTTTCGGGCTTAGGCGGTAGCCGCAGCTCATCCAAGTAGTCGGCCCATCGCTGCATCATCGATCGGCGCTCAGCGAGAAACTCGGTGCGGTTGTAGGCGCGACCCAGGCTGTCCTTCACGGCGTGGGCAAGCTGCGCTTCGATGACGGACTCGGCAATGCCCAGGCGCTCGACCATGATCGTTCTGGCCGTGGCACGGAAGCCGTGGCCGGTGATCTCGTCCTGTGCGAAGCCAAGTGCTCGCAGCGCTGCATTGACGGTGCCGTCACTCATCGGCCTGTCGTGATGGCGTTCACCTCGAAACACAAGCCCAGCACCAGACGTGAGCGGCTGCAGTTCGCGTAGCGCGGCTGTGGCCTGCGAGGCCAGGGGAACCACGTGCGGCTTGCCATGAATCTTGCCTGCAAGCTTGCGCTTCATGCGTTCGGCCGGCACCGTCCACACACCTGCATCAAGATCGAATTCATCCCAGTGCGCGTTGCGCAGCTCGCCAGGGCGCAGCAGAACAAGGGGCGCCAGCTTGAGGGCGGTGCGAACCACATACGATCCCCGGTAGGCGTCGCATGCTCGGAGCAAATCCCCGAGCCTCGCTGGATCGGTGATGGCCGGAAAGTGAACGACACGCGGCTTCCGAAGCGCATCTTTCAGGTCGCGCGCCGGGTTGGTGAGGGTCAGGCCTGTGGCGACGGCATAGCGGAATACTTGCCCGCAGTTTTCAAGTGCCCTGTGCGCCGTCTCAATCACGCCGCGCGCCTCAATGCGACGAAGTACCTCCAGCAACTGGGGCGGTGTCACCTGGTCGACGGGCAGCGCTCCGATCCAAGGGAAGACGTCCGACTCGAGGCGCCCGATGATCTTCACACCATAGCTCGGCGCCCAATCTTTGTGCCGGATCTCGTACCACTCCCGCGCGACATGCTCAAAGCTGTTCGTCGCCGGCAGTCCAGCTTGCCGACGGGCATGTGCTTCCGCCGCTTCCACCCGATCAATCTTGTCGGCTTTGCGTTGATCGCTGGGATCGAGCCCGCGGGCGACCATCTCGCGCGCGGCGTCGGCCTTGGATCGCGCCAGCTTGAGGCCCGTATCGGGGTAGGTGCCCAGCGAGAGCGTCTTGCGTCTTCCGCCCACGCTGTAATCGAAGCGCCAGCCGTGCGACCCGCCTTTGACGAAGAGCAAGAGGTAGAGGCCATCGCCATCGCTGACGCGCCGACGCGGGTCGCCTGGCTTCACGGCTCGAAGGCTGGCGTCAGATGAAATGAGATCACGAGGCATGGCAGGGCTTCCTAGATGCAGTAACTTACGAAGTAACGCACCATGCCACGGACCGCAAAGCTAGCGCAAATGCGGCCTACGGCCCATCTTTAGATAGTGTGAAGAGCCACCAAAACAAAATGCCGTTGATTTCATTGGGGAAATCGGCGGTTAGCAGCATTCGGTGAGACGGTTGGTGAGACGGTCTCCCGGTGCACAAACTCCCAAACCTGCTGAAATCTCGGCACGGTGTCTACTATCTGCGCTTGTATGTCGATAGCCGTGAGCTAAAACGCTCACTCGGTACCAAGGACTTTGCGCTCGCTAAACTGCGGCTCTACGAGTTCCAGTTGCAGCGTATGCCGATCAAAAAATTTGAGGTCAACTTCGCTCAAGGTATCTTCAAGGCTGACGGCCCCGAAGACGCCAAGGCGTTGGCGGCGTTCCTTGATCGTCCTGACATTCAGGCACGAATGGCCCAGGCTCCAGCAGCCAGCGCACCGGCCCCGACCCCAACACGCGCAGTCCTGAAGTCGTTTTCAGCGGCATATGCCGACTATCTCGACACAAAAAAGCTGAAAAATACAGCTAAAACGCTCAACGAAAAAGAGAAAACGTTTGAGCAGTTTGGGGCGCTTTATCCGAGTATTGACACAAACCATATCACCAAAGATACGGCAGTCGCATTCAAAAACCGGCTTATCAAGAGTGGCGCGGGAAACTCGATCCTCAACAAGAGGATCAGTTTTCTCAAGGATTTTTTAGACTACGCCATTAGGCACGGCTATTACACCGACGCAAATCCATTCCTTGGCCTGTCAGTCGAGAAGCGCGGAAAAAATTCGATTTCTTACGCCGAATTCACGGACGAAGAACTCAAGAAAATCTTCTCGCCAGTCCATTATCTGCCCTACATGAAGCAGCCAAATTACAAATGGCTGCCGCTTTTGGCCTTGTTTTCAGGGGCCCGCATTAGCGAGTTGGCTGGGCTTGAACTCAGCGAAATCTACCAAAGCTCTGGGGTTTGGGTTATGTATGTGCCGGCCCAAAGGGCGAAAACCGAGAACTCCGTGCGTGAAATTCCAATACACCGAACCCTGGTAGAACTCGGTTTTTTGGAGTATGTGGACGAAGCCCGCCACGCCCAGCCCCACAAAAATCTCGTTTTTCCAGAACTGGCAACGGAGAAAAGGCTTGCTGACGCGAAGAAAAGCGGAGAAAAAATCGACTTCGCGAAAAACTGCAGCCGACTTTTCGGCGAATATCTGGACGAGGATTTTGTGAAAATTCAAGACCGGAAAAAGGTTTTTCACTCTTTTCGCTCCACCTTTATCAATCGTTTAACGAATGTTCAGGGCAGCCACCCCGCTCATATTATGGGGATCGTCGGTCATATGGACAACTCCAAGATCGATTTTTCTAGTCCGCACTTCAAAACGTACCAGCAGAAAAAGCCGATTGAATTACTCAAGAAAGTGATTGATCGGCTATCTTATCCGTTCTTGGACCTCGGTTTTCTCAAAGAGATTGCCGTGTCGGACAAGGTTATTTCTCCAGAACAACTCTAAATTTTGAGTTTGAGAGGAGAAAGCGGGAGATTTAGTTGAGGAAGCACTAACTTGGACCTACGGTCCGGAGGGTGCTTATCTTCCTAAAAACCGTAAATCGGACCGCATCTCAAAATAAGAGACACAAAGTCGCATTAAGCGGCTTGAGGTCTCATTAAGTCGCAACAAGTCGAAGAACGTGGCTGGAAGTCGCAAGAACTCACAAATACTTGGGCGCGGCGCTGGATAGGTTTCGACGCAGATAGTTCAACTCTGCGTTGAGTTGTTCAATCGACTTGTAGGCCGATTTCAAATCTTCTTCTATATTAGAGTTGACGCGTTTTAGCGTCTCGATCTCTTTCCTGGCAGTGGCTTCGGCAGTTGTATGCTCTGTTTTCAATCGCTGCTCTTGTTTTTTGTGCGCTGCTTTAATTTTCTCGGCGCTCTCTTCTGCTGCTTTAGTTTGCTTTTCGGCAATTTTTGTCGGCTTATGCCAATGCGATAACAGCGATTTAGCAAATTCACCAACTGCTTGGCCAATCGACTCAGCCAACAAAGCGGCGTCTCTCTTCGCTTGATCGCGTTCGATTTCGGCTTTAGCCCTCCCTTCCTCTAATCCTTTGGCAGCGGCTTTTTTGATAGTCGCTTTGTGCACCGCCTTGGCATCGGCAAAGAATTGAGCTTGGCGTTGCTCTAAATGCCACTCTTTTCGAGTCAGTCGTCTTTTCTTCGGACCCAGTCTTGTAAGGCCATGGGACATGGCCACCGCTTGAGAAAACTCGTCCTGATAGGCTTTCATGGCCTCGATGTATGCCTTGTTTTGCGCGCCCTTGGGTAGGTTAGCCGTGTCGGCATCGAACGATGCTTTGCGCCCCTGGTGGATCGAATCGAAGCGCGCACCAGCTCGCGGGACTACATAAAAGTGTAGATGGGGGTTGCTTTCGTCGGTGTGTTCAACCACCGATTTAAGCTGATCCCCGTACTTCTCTTTTAACCAATCGACCGATTTTTGAGCGAAATGTTCCCAATTATCGCCGTCCTTTGGGTAAGAAATCACCCCGGCCAACAAGCATAAACCGTCTGATCGGAGCTTCCGACCCATATAATCTTTGGCCTGATCAGCCCAAATTTCGGCCAGCTTCACCGTTTCTAATGCGCTTAACCCATAGCGAATTATGGGCGATTTTGGCCTTGAGACGTGCGGGCAATTTCCTATTACCCTATCAGCCTCAAGAGCAATTTCAACCATATTCCGCCCACCTGCTTTGCCCTTGCCCGCTTTTCGTGCGTAGCTTTCTGTATGTATGAATTGAAATCCCGCCATCCCCGCTCCCTAATTGTTATACAATTAGGATAGCAGGAAATTGTCGAATTACAAATTTCCGGGATAAGCATAGAGACCGACTATGCTTATCTTCGATAAGCGCGGCAACTGCGTTGAGCTTAATTCGGGCTCCTCGTTACACTCGCTTTTTGCTTTAGATTGAAATGTCCCATTTCTATATCTTAGCAAAAACCTCGTGAATAGCAAATGCAGCGATTTTTCGATTTTGCCATTTTTTTTGATGAAAAAGGGCAGGAAACGGAATGCAGGGAACTTGTTCTTGAACCCGGCCTTTGCCTCCACGTGCTATCACACGGTCCGGCAAAGTCTACCCCTACCCATTTAAAAAATGGGTGGCGACTTTGACCGGTTTCTATTCCGTGTGATAGCTCACATAGCCCGGGTGGAAATTCAGTATCTATTTCCAGCTTTGCAGTTCGTAGAGATTACTTCTACCGTAGCGGGGTCTGCTGATTGTCTTCCCTGTGGTTTTGCTACGCTTCCATTCTGACCACTTGCCATTGCTAGCTTTCAGTCGTTCCTGTGGTTCGTTCTAACCCGTATGCAGTAAATTTAATTCCGGACTTCTCTGCTAACGAACTTTTTATCAGGCTACTGATGACTTTAGAGAATCGGGAGAGGTTAATGTTGCCAGGAACAAGTTCCTGAAAAAGACTGACAACCCACTGACGCATAACTAAAGTGATCAAGAGATAAATCAGCTTTTCCAACTTGTCAACCCCAAAAAACAAAAAAGCCAAGGCTTGTTCGTCCTTGGCTTTTTTGCACTTTAGTCGCGCCACCGCATATGGCTTGACAAAACATAATTTACAAGTAAATTATTTAAATGTCAAGCAATTCAGAAATTATTAGAAGCCTTTTGAGGCAGGATCCTGAGATCATATTCCTGCCCTGCGCTGCATGTCCTCACGAAGCAACTCCCAAAACGCATCAGGTGATTCAGGGTGGTACGTGCCATCAGGCAGCTTTGCGGCACACTCAGTCAATTGATCAATCGAAATCTCTGCAAAATAATACCACCAAGTATTGCCCTTCCCTAAAATCTTGCGTTGCTTTATCTGCTGGCGAGTTGAGTTGAGAATAAAAAGGTCGAGGTGCTTATCCAATGGGTGATATGCGGATGCCTCCAGATTCAAGAAAAGATCGGATTCGATTCCCAGGAGATCGCTTACCTTTGAGAGCTTGGTGTTGCGGCAGTCAATGTCGACTGCCAATCTATAGGCAGTATGATCAACAGAGATTTTTCTATCGTCTTTTACAGCGTACGCGCGAAAATTTTTAATCTGATTCCCCTCGAATTCTCTCCCGTCTGGTAGTCCGTGTCCTGTTGAGTCTGAGTCGGTTGTCAAATTGACGGCTTTTCCTTCTTCAATCTCTCCAGCCTGATTGACAAAAATACCTCTTCTAATTTTCTTCTCTCGTTCGATGTTTTCTAGATTATGGCGACAGGTGTAATGATAGAGCGTGGGCATATTCTTTCTGTGTAAATTTTTTATGCTAAGTCGCTGGCAATCGTTTCTCACTGCCTGTGTGCTGGAGTCATATCTAGTTTTCTGACAGTTTCTGCTGCATCAAATCTCGCCGCGCGATCAAGTACTCTTTAAAATCAAAAATCTTCACCCCACTCGACTGACTGGGGAAACCTGCAAGCTCCCTTAATTTTGACTCAAGTAGCGCAGCCTCAAGCCCCAGCTCAGCAAAACCATGCTGCCTAACCCAGAAGGCACGATAAAATTCGGGAAAATCATCCAAATCGAATTCAGACGAAACCTTTTCCTGCAACTGCTCAATTTTCATAGGCAGCGCAAGGATTTCAAAAATAAGTTCTGAAGGAAGCACCTTCCAATCGACATCGATGTCCAGAATATTAAATTCTGGATCGGGAAATACTGGCTGCCGCAACTCCCTATTTTCACCCGCCGGCTCACCTCGAATTGTGCCGTCATCGCCAGCCAGCTTTGCGCAACTTGCAATTAGTCTATTTAAATGTGCAGACACTAATACAGCGAGATACACAGTGTCTTTTTTCTCTTTTTTGGTGCTTTTTTCCTCTTCCCTTTTGTGGGTAAGGTGGCCACCCCAAAAAACACCGCCAAGTCCCGCAACTGCAGTAATCACGCTTGAGACCACGCCCCATGCAAAATCCATAGAACCCCCTTGAGCATGTCGCAGTTTAAAATACTTGCCTTCTGGTGTCGAATGTGAGAAGGTTAGGGAGACGGTCTTCCCGGTTCACTACCAGCCGTCTCCCGGGAAAAGTCGTTGATTTTGTTAGTTTTTTTCGGCTTTTGAGGTTTGGCCTCAATAATCCGTGAAGAGCCACCAGACAGGAACGCCCTGCAAGTCGATGACTTGCAGGGCGTTTTTCTTTGCCGATCACTGTTCATCCATGGATACTTGCTCGCTTTGCAATGTGGGGGCACCGCAATGGAAAAAGAGTTGGGCAACACAACATGGAATGAGGTCGTTGGGGCTGCCCTAATAGCATTTCTCTTTCTCTGCTTTGGCCTCGTGGCGGCAGGAGGGTGGAAGTGGTTCACAGAATTTCTTGCAGGATCTGCTTCATCGTGGGTTCAAGCAATCGGATCAATCGCCGCAATTCTTGGCGCCTTCGCTATCGCGAACAAGCAAACAAAAATCCAAGTCGCGGCCGCGGCGGAAGCCAGTCGCCAGACTAGAAGGCAAAGACTTGAGGTCTGCCACGTCGTCTTAATCAGGGTGGCCTCCGTCTTTGACTCCGCAAAGAAGTCACTGACATCCTGCTCAACGACGGATGTTCTGCGTCAAGAAGTCGCGCATGCCCGACGCATGCTGGATAACCTACCACTATTCGAAGTCCCCGATCCCGTTCTGGTACACAGGTTTGGTTTGATCGGGCAATCGCTCCAACACCTCGAACTTGGTTTGAACCAAATAGACGAACTAAAAGACGGCTCAACACGGGTGAGCTATGCGGAGAATGCGAGACAGCAAAGCCGTGAATGTTCTACAGCCATAGCGTGGTGCCGAATCTTGGTGATGAAGTGCAGCAAGGGTGACGAATCCGTTTGGACGACCTCTTATGAGGCAAACGAAAAAGCCATCAACGCTTCTATCGCTCAGTTCGAGAAGGACGGTTGGTGACGCGTCCTAAAGTCGCAGTTTCTCAAGCCGCGCATGAACATCTCTGTTCATCGCGTTTTCTTCAACGCGTCCACTGCTAGGCATTCACGCAGGCGCTCCTAGGCAGACTGATGGCCCAACCCGCTTTCACTCAGCACTATTGAGCTCGTAGGCGCATCAGCTCGGCAGAGAACGCCGTGCAGAATCCCCGGCAACTCGAACACCGCCCGGTTGTGCATCCGCTCCGTCGCCGCCCGGTAGCGCGGCAAGTCCCGCACCAATTCCGCCACGGCACGGTCGACCTTCGCGAAGCTAGTCAGCACCACGCCCACGCCGTTCTCCTGCACCCACTGGGCGTTGTAGCGCTCCTGCGGCAGCGTCCAGCGGTTGCGCACCACGATCACGGGCAGGTGCATCTGCACCGCTTCGCTCAGGCTGCCGGGGCCGGGCTTG
>LNAP01002365.1_pt1 | contig 23991 bp, 18 predicted proteins | sample 602601 | NCBI WGS metagenome assembly LNAP01 (sample SAMN02440304, study PRJNA202911) | soil metagenome | biome: Subtropical and temperate rainforests or woodlands; isolation source: soil samples (1 kg each in a 20% v/v slurry with milli Q water) were... ...
ACCGGCGTCCTGGCGGCGCTGGCCGTGCTGGCCAAGGGCTTGATCGGCCTGGCGTTGCCCGGCGCCATCGTGCTGGCCTGGCTGCTGCTGCGGCGGGATTGGCGCGGCATGCGCGCCTTGCTTTGGGTGCCGGCCTTGCTGGCGTTCGCGGCCGTGGCGGTGCCGTGGTTCTGGATGATGCAGGTGAAGTTTCCGGGCTTCTTCCATTATTTCTTTGTCTACCAGCACTTTGAGCGGTTCGCGCAAAGCGGCTTCAACAATGCGCAGCCTTTCTGGTTCTATCTTCCCATCGTGGTCGGGCTGGCGTTGCCGTGGTCGCTTTGGGGCGTGCCGCTCCTTACGCCGGCATTCTGGCGCGAAGCCGATCCGCACGGCGTGCGGCGGCTGATGGCGATGTGGATCGCCGTGGTGGTCGTGTTCTTCTCCATTCCGCAGTCCAAGTTGATCGGCTATGTGCTGCCGGTGTTTCCGCCGTTGGCGTTACTGATCAGCGAGCGTATCGCGCCCGCCTGGGCGGCTGGCCGACGCCGGGGCGCCGTCATCGCGGTGGCCGTCGCCGCTGTCATCTGCGTGGGGGCGATCATTGCGGCATCGACCCATCCGCGCGGCAGCGCCGGCCCGGCCATGCAGGCATTGCGCAGCGAAATGCGGCCGCAAGACGGGCAGGTGGCCTTGCATGCGCTGCCGTTCGACCTGGGTTTCTACACCCAGGCCGCGGCGCCCGCCTGGATCGTCGACAACTGGCAAGACCCCGAGATTCCCACCCGGGACAACTGGCGCAAGGAGCTGTATGACGCGGCGCAGTTCGACCCCGTCGCGGGCAAGCGCGTGCTGGTCGACAACGCCGATTTGACCGCACGCCTGTGCGCGGCGGCCGACGGCGCGCGCTTCTGGATCTGGGGCCGGGACGACGATGCCTCGCGCTATCCCGCCATCAACGGCGTGCCTGCGCGCATCGCCGGCGAAACAAGAGCGGTGTGGCGCCTGGATATCGATGCGGCATTCCGCCGGCGGATGTGCACGGGCACGCCCGTGTTGCGGTAGCACCCAAAGCCACGACGCCGCTTGCAAACGCCTGATGTTCAATCGGCAAAAGCCGAGGTGATGGCTTCCACGACGACACGTACCCGGGCCGTGTGCGCCAGGTCCTGGTGCAACACCAGCCAAGCCTCGTAGGGCCTGGTCCGATGGCGCTCGGGCCATAGCCGCATCAGCGTGGGATCGCGTCGGGCAAGGTACTCGGGTAGCTCGCCGATCGCCAAGCCGGCGCGCACGAAGGTCGCGAGCATCAGGCTCGAATCCAGTTCGGCCACCACGCGACCCTGTGTCCTGGATTCGCCCGCCAGCGTGTCGTCCTGCCGGCCGGTCACGCCCTCCTGGTAGAGCGCGATGTCATGGCCGGCAAAGCCGGTTCCGGGCTGCGGTGCACCATGTTTGTCCAGATAGTTTCGGGTTGCGTACAGGCCCACCTCCCAGCAGCCGAGTTGGCGAACGATCAGGTCCGGTTGCTCGGGCCGCAAGGTACGTACCGCAACGTCGGCCTCTCGTCGCGCCAGGTCGAGCAGCCGCGTCGTGGTGCTCAGGATCACCCGCACCTCGGGATGAGCGGCGCGCAGGCGTTCAATGGCAGGGACCACGAAGTCCACCGCCAATGCGTCGGTGGTGGTCACGCGTACCTCGCCCGCCACGCGGGCGTCGGCGCCTTCGCCGCGGCGCTGGAAGGAGACGGCCATGCGCTCCATGTCCTCGGCCATGCGCAGCACTTCCTGGCCGGTATCGGTCAGCACCAAGCCGCCCGTGGTGCGCAGGAACAACCGGCTGCCCAGCACTCGCTCCAGCCCCGTCAGACGCCGGCTTACCGTCGTCTGGTCGATGGCCAGTTGCTGTGCCGCCCCGCGCAAGGTGCCCGCGCGCTGAATGGTCAGGAATATCCGCACGTCGTCCCAATTCATCGCCGCCTCTCCTGCCAATGCTGCAAAAATGCAGCCCTTGGCTTCCAATTTATGCATTTTCACATGGAAGGCGTATCCGTAGCATGGCTCAACTTTCTGAACCCTTGATGCGCAGCCCTCCGGCTGCCGGGAACTGCCATGCCTCGCTTATCGTTCATTCTGACCGTTGCCATGCTCAGCGCCTTCGGCCTGATCGCTTCGGATGTCTATCTGCCGGCCATGCCCAGCATGACCACGGAGTTTGGTGTCGCCGACTGGCAGATGCCTCAGACGATCTCGTTCTACCTGCTGGCCCTGGCCATTGCGCAGTTGGCCTACGGACCGCTGTCGGATCGCCATGGCCGCAAGCCCGTATTGCTGGCCGGTGTCGCCCTCTACATCGTCGGCTCGGTGGGCTGCGCCACCGCCGATAGCTACAACGGGTTCCTGGCGTGGCGCATGCTAGAGGCGGTCGGCGCGGCTGCGGGCCTTGTCATTGGGCGTGCCTTGATCGCCGATACCTGCGACAAGCGCACCTCGGCCAAGGTTTATGCGGTGATCTACCCGCTGGTGTCGCTGTCGCCGGCCCTGGCGCCGGCCATCGGCGGGCACTTGGCAGCGGCCTACGGCTGGCGGGCCGATTTCCTGTTCGTCGCAGCGTTCGGTGTGGTGGCATTGCTGATGGCGGTGACGCTGCTACCGGAAACGCTTGCCCTGGCTGCCCGCGCCCGGACCTCTCCCTTTGCGGGTTTCAGTCACGTCCTGCGTGACCGGACCTTTCGCCGCTATACCTTGGTGGTCTGCACGATCTATTGCGCCTGGTTCGTCTATTTGACCCAATCGCCGTTTCTTTTCGCGCGCCTCGGTTTGAGCGAGGAGCAGAGCGGCTGGATGTACCTGCCGCTGACGGCTGGCATCATCGGCGCCAACCTGGTGGCGAAACGCTTGCTTGATCGCTGGCCCTATGACCGCATCCTGGCGGCCGGCATTCTGTGCTTCGTGCTTGGCGGCGTGGCATTCATGGTCGTGCTGCTGCTGGGGCTGCATGGCCCGGCCGCGGTGGTGCTGCCCATGTGCCTGGTCAGTCTTGCCAATGGTTCGTCGCTGTCGCTGGCCGTGTCTGGGGCCATTGCCAGCGAGCACGGACATGCGGCGACCGCATCGGGTTTGGTGGGGTTCTTTCAAATCGGCAGCGCCGCACTGATGGCGATGGGGGTCAGCGCGGTCTTCGGCACCGGCCCTGGCGTGCTTGGCGGCACGGTGCTGATACTCAGCGTCGTGGCGCTGTCCGCCTGCCAGCCATGGGCGGCAAGATGCCGGACGGGCGTGGCCTGAGAACCCCCCCGTACATCTGCTGATGCGGTGCTGGGAAGGGTGAAAAAAAACCGGCCGCCCTTTGGGGGCGCCGGTTTTTCGTCCTGGCGGCCAGCGGCCGCCAAGCCGGGGCTTAGCCGATGGAGGCCAGCACCTGGTTCAGCGTGGCGCTGGGGCGCATGGCCTGGCTGGCGCGGGCTTCGTTCGGCTGGTAGTAACCGCCGATGTCGACCGGCTTGCCTTGGGCCGCCTTCAGTTCTTCAACGATCTTGGCTTCGCTTTCAGCGAGCGCGCCAGCGGCGCCGGCAAACTGGGCTGCCAGTGCGCGGTCGTCGGTTTGCGCGGCCACGGCCTGGGCCCAGTACATGGCCAGGTAGAAGTGGCTGCCGCGGTTGTCCAGGCCGCCGACCTTGCGGTCGGGCGACTTGTTTTCGTCCAGGAACTTGGCGGTTGCCTGATCCAGCGTTTTGGCCAGGATCTGGGCGGTCGGATTCTTGTACGTGCGGCCCAGGTGGTCCAGGGATTCGGCCAACGCCATGAATTCGCCCAGCGAATCCCAGCGCAGGAATCCTTCTTCCAGGAACTGCTGCACGTGCTTCGGCGCCGAACCGCCGGCGCCCGTTTCGAACAGGCCGCCGCCGGCGACCAGCGGAACGATCGACAGCATCTTGGCGCTGGTGCCCAGTTCCATGATGGGGAAGAGATCGGTCAGGTAGTCGCGCAGCACGTTGCCGGTGACCGAGATCGTGTCCAGGCCTTCGCGGATGCGCTTGACCGAGAACTTGGTGGCTTCGACCGGATCCAGGATGCGCAGGTCCAGGCCGCTGGTGTCGTGGTCGTTCAGGTACTGCTTGACCTTGGCAATGACCTGGGCGTCGTGGGCACGCTTTTCGTCCAGCCAGAAGACGGCGGGCGTCTTGCTGGCGCGGGCGCGGGCAACGGCCAGCTTGACCCAATCCTGGATCGCGGCGTCTTTGGTCTGGCACATGCGCCAGAGGTCGCCGGCTTCCACGGCTTGTTCCAGCAGGACCTTGCCCGACGCGTCGGTGACGCGCACGGTGCCCGATGCCGGGACGACGAAGGTCTTGTTGTGCGAACCGTATTCTTCGGCGGCTTGCGCCATCAGGCCGACGTTGGGCACGCTGCCCATCGTGACCGGATTGAAGGCGCCATTCTTCTTGCAGTCGTCGATGACGGCCTGGTAGACGCCGGCGTAGCTGCGGTCGGGGATGACGGCCTTGGTGTCTTGCAGTTGGCCTTCGGCGTTCCACATCTTGCCCGAGTCGCGAATCATGGCGGGCATGGACGCGTCGACGATGACGTCGCTGGGCACGTGCAGGTTGGTGATGCCGCGGTCGGAATTGACCATCGCCAGTTGCGGCAGCGTCTTGTAGGCGGCGTCGATGTCGGCGGTGATCGCGGCTTGCTGGTCAGCGGGCAGCGATTGGATCTTGGCGTACAGGTCGCCGATACCGTTGTTGGCGTCGAAGCCGGCTTGCTTGAGCACGGCGGCGTGCTTGGCCAGCACGTCCTTGTAGAACACGGACACGACGTGGCCGAAGATGACGGGGTCCGAGACCTTCATCATCGTGGCTTTCAGGTGCACCGAGAACAGCACGCCGCTGGTCTTGGCGTCGTCGATCTGGGCTTGCAGGAACGACTTCAGCTTGGCGGTCGACAGCACGGCGGCGTCGATGATCTCGCCGGCCTTGACCGGGGTCTTTTCCTTCAGGACCGTCTTGGTACCGTCAGCGGCGGTCAGTTCGATCTTGACGTCGCCGGCTTCGGCGATCAGCGCCGATTTTTCGGTGCCGTAGAAATCGCCCTCGGACATGTGGGCCACATGCGACTTCGAATCGGCCGACCAGGCGCCCATCTTGTGCGGGTGCTTGCGGGCGTAGTTCTTCACCGACAGCGGCGCGCGGCGGTCGGAGTTGCCTTCACGCAGGACCGGGTTCACGGCGCTGCCCTTGACCTTGTCGTAGCGCGCTTTCACGTCGCGTTCGGTGTCGTTGGCGGGGGCGTCCGGATAGTCGGGCAGCTTGTAGCCCTGTTCCTGCAGTTCCTTGATGGCCGCCTTCAGTTGGGGCATCGAGGCGCTGATGTTCGGCAGCTTGATGATGTTGGCTTCGGGCTTGACGGCCAGGGCGCCCAGTTCGGCCAGCGCGTCGGAGAGCTTCTGGCTGTCTTCGAGATAATCCGGGAAGAGGGCGATGATGCGGCCGGCCAGGGAGATGTCGCGCGTCTCGACCGTGATGCCTGCGGGCTTGGCGAAAGCCTGGACGATGGGAAGCAGCGAACGGGTTGCAAGCGCCGGAGCTTCATCGGTGAGGGTATAGATAATCTTCGGAGTAAGAGACATGATCCTTGAATCTGTTCGGCTGAGGCGCTTTTGGCGCAAACCCGAACATGCTAAGCGGCGTACGCCGGTAGATGTTATCGAGAGTGGGTTCGTATGGGCTGACCCGGATCAACGATCCGGAGCGGTCCAAATTGGCAGGAGCCCGCCCTTTATTTGATGCCCGGTTGCCCGGCGCATTCCGAGAGGTGCGACTGCCACGAATCGAACATTGTAATACCGCGATACGGCCAGCGTGCACGGAAATAGCCGCCAAAGTCTGTCTTATGGGCTCGATATCGCATCAATACGGCCTCGATATGGCGGGATGGCCGAATTTCGGCAACGGACCCGGCCAGGGCATGGCGCCCGTATTTGACAAACCGGCGCGCCGGGCGCAAGCTCTGACCCATGACTTCCCGCGCCGTCCGCATTTCGCTGATTATTACCATCATTCCTGGAATGGTGGGTTAGCGCGCGACCGCAGTCAGTCACAGCCACCCGCCCCACGAGGCGGGTTTTTTGTGGCCGCCTCTGCAGGGCAAAATCCCAACGCAGAGAACCCCATGTCCGCTTGCTCCCCCGCCGCCGCCGTCGACTCCACTGCCGACACCCCCGCCGCCACTCGCGCTTTCCAGGACGGCAACGCCTCGCCCATCGAATACCTGCGCCAGATCCTGACTGCCCGGGTGTATGACATTGCCCGCGAGACCGAACTGGACCCGGCGCGCGGCCTGTCGGCCCGGCTGAACAACACGGTGCATCTGAAGCGGGAAGACAACCAGCCCGTCTTCTCGTTCAAAGTGCGCGGGGCCTACAACAAGATGCGCAACACGCCGCAAGCGGCGCTGGACCGCGGGGTGATCACCGCGTCGGCCGGCAACCATGCGCAAGGCGTGGCCATTTCGGCGGCGAAACTGGGCGTGCGGGCCATTATCGTCGTGCCGCAGACGGCGCCGCAGGTCAAGGTGGACGCCGTGCGTGCGCATGGCGGTCCGACCGTCACGGTGGTGCAGGCGGGCGACTCCTACAGCGACGCCTACGCGCATGCGCAAACGCTGGCGCAGCAACAGGACCTGACCTTCATTCCCGCCTTCGACGATCCGTATGTGATCGCGGGGCAGGGCACCGTCGGCATGGAAATCCTGCGCCAGCACCGCGGCGCCTTGCATGCGATTTTCGTGCCGATCGGCGGGGGCAGCCTGGCGGCGGGCGTATCGGCGTACGTGAAGACGGTGAATCCAGAGGTAAAGGTCATTGGCGTGCAAACCGAGGATTCCTGCGCGATGGCGCAATCGATCCGGGCGGGCGAACGCGTGAATCTGCCGGAAGTGGGGCTATTTTCGGACGGCACGGCGGTCAAGCTGGTGGGCGAGGAAACGTTCCGCCTGTGCCGCGAGTATCTGGACGAAGTCATCCTGGTGGACACGGACGCGGTATGCGCGGCAATAAAGGATATGTTCCTGGATACGCGCAGCGTGCTGGAGCCGGCCGGCGCGCTGGCGGTGGCGGGGCTGAAGAAATACGTGGAACGCGAAGGCGTGCAGGGCCTGTCGCTGGTGGCCGTGACGTCCGGCGCCAACATGAACTTCGATCGCATGCGCTTCGTGGCCGACCGCGCCGAGGTCGGCGAAGCGCGCGAAGCCGTGTTTGCCGTGACGGTGCCCGAAGAGCGCGGCAGCTTCCGCCGCTTCTGCCGTGTCCTGGGACCGCGCAGCGTGACCGAATTCAATTACCGCATCGCCGACGCGCGCACCGCGCACATCTTCGTCAGCATGCAGATCGCGCGTCGCGGCGAGGCGGCCGACATCATGGCCGCCCTGGAGGAACAGGGGTTCTCGGTCAGCGACCTGACGCACAACGAGGTGTCCAAGCAGCACATCCGCTACATGGTGGGCGGGCGTTCGCCCTTGGCGGGCGGCGAACGCCTGTTCCGCTTCGAGTTCCCCGAACGGCCGGGCGCGCTGATGAAGTTCCTGTCCGAAATGGCGCCCAACTGGAACATCAGCCTGTTCCACTATCGCAACCAGGGGGCGGACTTCAGTTCGGCGCTGGTGGGCATTCAGGCGCCGCTGGCCGACAGCGCGGCGCTGGACGCCTTCCTGCTGCAACTGGGCTACGCGCACTTCGAGGAAACCGACAACGAGGCGTATCGGCAGTTTCTGATTTAAGCGCCAAGCCGGCCGTCAGCCCGGTTTGCAGTTTGCCCGCGACGGCAAGGTCACGCCCGGCTGCAATCGCAGCGTGGCGCGCCCTTGGCCCTGGACCAGTTCCAGGGTGCGGGCGCGCCATGCCGGCACGTCGTCGAAGGCAACCTCAGGGCGAGTCGAAGACGGATACAGCGGGTCGGGCTGATTGAATTGCAGCAATGGCAGACCCAGGCAGTTGTCCTTGACGTCCAGCCGTGCCAATTCGCGTCCGTCGCGCAGCCGCACGGCACGAAACGCGACGGGCGTATCCACGAACTTGGTGATTGCGGGTACGTACTGTGGGTAGCCGTGGGCGTCTTTGACGTGGGTGGCGGGCTGCACCTCGACCGCGTCCTTTCCGGGCGGAATGGCCAGATAGGCCACATCGCCGTCCACATCCAGCAGCTTGCCGGCTCCCAGGTTCAAGGCCTTGAGCGGCGCGTGGCGGATCATCACCGTCTCGTTCCAGGCGGTCTCGACCCGTGTCCAGCCCGGCAGCCGGGCCGCTTCGAAACGCGTGCCGTTGGGGCGGTCGCGGTCGCGCGTGGCGGACAGCGCCAGCCGCTCCACGCGCAGGGCGCCGTTGACGACCTGCAGGTGTGCCAGCACGGGATCCGTGCTTGAACTGTTGAAGAAGGCCAGCACCGCGTCGGTTTCCAACGCCTTGGCGGGACCCGCGCAGAAGAAGGTATTGGCGGCGGGGTTCTTGCCGTCCGGGTACAGCAGCTGGCCGACGTCCCGGCCGCAGAGCTTGTTGCCCTGGAACGTGATGGTCGTCGTGCGGGTGTTCTGGCGCTGGCCGGTGTTCCAGTCGCTGCGGCCGCCGGTCGTGACGTCCACCACGAGGCCATGGCTGTCGTAGATCACGGACGCGCTTGCGGGGGCGGCAAGCATGCTGAGACAAAATGCCATGGTGCGGCCTCTGGACATCGGGGACTCCGGGTGGGCTGAGGGGTGACTATATACCGGCTTGGCACATCCCCTTCTTGGGTACCCCTCCTTGCGCAACCCCGCGTTCCACCCGCCGCACGGCGCCTAGTACGCCTTGCCGGATATCTGCTGGGCGTATCCCAGGTCCAGCCATTTCGGATCCTGGGGGATGCGGTCCAGGTTGCCCAGGTCGATCTGCGTTTGCAACGCGTCCTTGAGCGCCTGCTCGGGCACCGCGACGGAATCGGCGAACACGCCGTCATCGATCAGGCGCTGCACCGAGGCGCGCACCACGGCCGGCTCCAGGTTGGGAAACAACTTGAGCCCGCTTGCGACGGCTGCCGCCGGGTCCTTGCGGATCGTTTTCAGGGCACGGTCGATGCCGGACACGAACTTCCGGGAAACCTGCGGCGCAATGTCCTGGCGCGTCGAGATCGCCGAGAACGTGTACGGGCCAATTTCTCGGGAGAACGCGGACACGACCTTGAAACCCTGGGCTTGCGCTTGGGATGCGCCCGGTTCGTACAGCACGGCGCAGTCCGCCTTGCCGGAACTCAGTGGGCCGATCTCGTTGCCCAGTGGCACCTCCAGCAGGTCCAGGTCGCGTTTGGGGTCCAAACCCGCGTTCTTCACCAGCTTCAAGAAGGCCGATGAACTGGTCGTGGGCATGGCGCCGGTGGCCACGGTGGCGCCTTTCAGGCTCTTGAACCCGTCGAACGCAAAGCTTGGCTTGCAGGTCAGCCAGACGCCCAGGCGGTTGAGCGTGCCGCCCACCACTTTGACGGGAGCGCCGCGGCCGAACGAAATCGCGGTCCACTCGGGGCCGTGCAGCGAGAAGTCCGCGCTGCGGGAAATGACGGCGGCCAGCGCGTTCGTCGACGAGGAAGCGACATCGATGCGCACGTCCAGCCCCTCGTCCTGGAAGTAGCCATGTTCCTGGGCGAAATAGACCGGCAGGTAGAAGACGGATTTGAATGCGGCCGACACGACGGCCTTGTCGTTGGCGGCGACGGCCGTGATGGAGAGCAGCGAAGCGGCGGCGGCAGTGGCAAGCCGGATGGAGAGCGTTGTTTTCATGAGAGAGACAGGGGCGCGCGCGCCGTCAGAGTTTGAATTGGGTCGCGTACGTCTGGTCTTTCCAGCGCAGCAGGCGTTTTTCGGCGATATCCACGCCGGCGTACAAGACAAAGCCCAGGAGCATCAGCGAAAAGATGCCGACCCAGACGGTGTTCAGGTCATACAGCGACGAGGCGACGAAGATCACATGCCCCAGGCCATACTTGGACGAAATGAACTCCCCGACCACCGTGCCCACCAGCGCAAAGCCGATGTTGATGCGGAACGTGCTGATGATGGCGGGCAGTGCCGACGGCACGACGACCTTGCGAAAGATCTGCCGGCGGCTCGCGCCGAGCGACACCATCATCTTCTGGATGTCGGGGTCGGTGTCCTTGGCGGCCTGGAATGCCGCCAGCAGCGCCACGATGGAGGTCAGCGACACGGACAGGGCCACCTTGGAGATGACACCGGTGCCAAACCACAGGATGACCAGCGGTGCGAAGGCGATCTTGGGCACGCTGTTGATCGCCACCAGGAAAGGCTCGATGACGCGGGCGGCATAGGGCGAATACCACAGCGCCAGGCCGGGCGCGGTGCCCAGCAGGGTGCCGGCCACGAAGCCCACGGCGGATGCCCACAGCGTGTAGTTGGCGTGTTCCCACAGTTCGCCGGACTGGATCATCTTCCAGGCGGCTTCTAGCACCCCGGCGGGCGATCCGAACAAGAAGCCCGACACCGCGCCGGACCGGACACCGGCCTCCCACGCGCCGAACATCACGGCAATGATCAGTAGCTGGGTCGCCAGCACGGGGAGGCGAAATCCCGCCGTGCGCGCGGCGGACGCCCTGTTGGCGGGAAGGGGTTGGGCGACGGAAGCGGAAGGCGGGTTCATGCGTGGGTCCCGTCCTTGCGGCCGGTCTGTATGTCGAGTTCCTGGCAAAGCAGGTCGAAGTAGGCGGGAAAGCGGCTGTCGTGGCGCGCTTCCAGCGGAGAGCGCGTGCCCAGCGCGATGTCGTGCACGCTCTTCAGGCGGCCAGGACGGGCGCTCAATACGAAGATGCGCTCGGACAAGGCGATGGCTTCATCGATGTCATGGGTCACGAGCACGACCGTTTTTCCCTTCTGGCTGACGGTGTCGGCCAGCATGGATTCCAGGAACAGGCGGGTCTGGTAATCCAGGGCGGAAAACGGTTCATCCAGCAACAGCACGTCCGGATCGGGCAACAAGGTACGGGCCAGTGCGACGCGCTGCCGCATGCCCCCGGACAGCGCCTTGGGGTAGCTATCCTGAAACGGCAGCAGGCCGAAGGTGTTCAGGTAGTCGCGCGCGCGTTCCACGGCTTCAGCGCGTGGCGTGCCGCGCAACTCCAGGCCGACAAGCACGTTGTCCAGCACGGTGCGCCAGGGCATGAGCAAGTCGCGTTGCAGCATGTAGCCGACGCGTCCGCGCAGGTTTGGCAGCGTCTTGCCGTCCAGCAGGATCGTGCCGGCATCGTGGTCGAGCAGGCCGGTCAGGATGTTGAACAAGGTGGACTTTCCGCAGCCGGACGGTCCGATGATGCTGATGAATTCGCCGCTGGCGGCATTGAGGCTGATGTCGTCCAGCACCTGGACAGGGCCGGTCGTGGTGTCGAAGCGCTTGGAGAGGTTGCGGATCTCCAGCTTTAAAGCGGGGGCGAGGCTCATGACGATAAACGTGTCACGCCGCGCTAGGCCACGCCAGGGTCCAGTTCCAGCGCCACCACGTCTTCGTGGGGCACTTCCAGCGCTTCATTGAAACGCTTGAAAAAGCTGCACAGCGCGATGCGGATGGTCAGCTCGACGATCTGTTCTTCATTGAAGAAGGTTTGCAGCCGGCGGTAGAACGCGTCGCTGACCTGGGACGGGGTCAGGGTGACCAGCACCGCGTAGTCGCGCACGACCAGGTCTTTCTCGTCCAGGCCCGGCACCTCGGGTTCAAGCAGGCGATCGATCGATGCTTGGGAAATGCCGTGCGAGGCCAGCTTCGGCGTGTGCAGCGTGACGCAATAGTGGCAGGCGTGGGCCTTGGATGCCGTCAGCAACGCGATTTCCAGGTGGCGCGGCGAGATCAATCCGTCTTCGCGCGACTGCACCAGATACGAGAAAAAGTGCTTCAAGGCCGGCGGGCGCGGCGCGAACGCGCTGAGCATGTTGGCGTAGGGGCCGTAGTCCTGAAGCAGTTGATTGAAAAGGACGGAAGTGGCGGGATCCAGCTTGGCGGGATCGAAGGGACTCAGGCGGGGCAAGGCGATTCCAGCGGAAGGGAAGGACAATGCGGGCATCCTAGAAGACCCGCGTCCGCCTGGAAAATACTGATATCACATATGTATATGGGCATACATGGATATCGCCGCCCGCGCGTCGCGCCGGGGCACGCCGCCTGCATTGATGCGAAGGCGGCGTCTTCGCATCAATGCAGGATCTGGCTCAGGAACAGCTGTGTCCGCTCGTTCTGCGGGTTATCGAAGAACGCGTCCGGGTTGTTCTGTTCGATGATCTCGCCGCGGTCCATGAAGATCACGCGGTTGGCGACTTTGCGCGCGAAGCCCATTTCGTGAGTCACGCAGATCATCGTCATGCCGCTTTCCTGCGCCAGCGTCACCATCACGTCCAGCACTTCCTTGACCATCTCCGGATCCAGCGCGGATGTCGGTTCGTCGAACAGCATGACCTTGGGGTTCATGCAAAGCGAGCGCGCGATGGCCACGCGCTGCTGCTGTCCACCCGACAACTGGCCCGGAAACTTCTTGGCCTGATCGGGGATGCGCACGCGTTCCAGGTACTTCATCGCCGTGGCCTCGGCTTCGGCGCGCGGCTGCTTCAGCACCCACATGGGGCCCAGCGTCAGGTTCTCCAGCACCGTCAGGTGCGGGAACAGGTTGAAGTGCTGGAACACCATGCCGACCTCGCGGCGGATGGTCTCGATGTGTTTCAGGTCGTTGGTCAGCTCGGTGCCGTCGACAATGATCTGCCCCTGCTGGTGTTCTTCCAGCCGGTTGATGCAGCGGATCATGGTGGACTTGCCCGAGCCCGACGGGCCGCACACCACGATGCGCTCGCCGGGTGCGACGTCCAGGTTGATGTTGCGCAGCACGTGGAACTGGCCGTACCACTTGTTCACGCCCTGCAATCGGATAATGGAATCCGGCATGCTTGGTCTCCGTAAGGGTTACCGGGTTGACGCCGCGCGATCAGCGCGCGTGCCCGGTGGCCAGGCGCTTTTCCAGCGCCTGGCTGTATTTGGACATGGAATAGCAAAAGACGAAGTAGATCAGCGAGATAAAGAGATAAGCCTCTACCCCGAAACCCCGCCACGCCGCGTCGGACAAGGCCGCCTTGGCCGCCAGCGTCAAATCGAAAATGCCGATGATGACGACCAGCGACGTGTCCTTGAACAGGCTGATGAAAATACCGACGAGCGGCGGAATCACGATCTTCAGCGCTTGCGGCAGGATGATCTTGCGCATCTGCTGCCAGTAGTTCAGGCCCAGCGAATCGGCGCCTTCGTACTGCCCCTTCGGGATGGCCTGCAAGCCGCCGCGCACCGTTTCCGCGATGTAGGCCGCGGCGAACATGATGATGGCGATCTGCGCGCGCAGCAGCTTGTCGATGGTGAAGCCTTCCGGCAGGAACAAGGGCAGCATCACCGACGACATGAACAGCAGGCTGATCAGCGGCACGCCGCGTATCAGTTCGATGTACACGACGCACAGCGCCTTGATGGCGGGCATTTTCGACCGCCGGCCCAGGGCCAGCATCACGCCGATCGGGAAGGCAAAGGCAATGCCGAAGGTGGCCAGGATCAGCGTCAACGGCAGGCCGCCCCAGCGCGAGTTCTCGACATAGGTCAGACCGAACACGCCGCCCCACATCAGCAGCGCCACGGCCGTCAGGCCGCCCGTCCAGATCAGGGCCAGCTTGCCGTTCCAGAAGCGCCGCATGCCGCTGCACGCGATCACGCCAACCAGGATCAGCGTTGCGATCAACGGACGCCATTGTTCGTCGAACGGATAGGTGCCGAACAGGATCAGCCGATGCTTTTCAACGATGAACGCCCAGCAGGCGCCGCCGACGGAAGCGCGGCATTCCATGGCATTGGTGGCGGTGAAGTTGGCTTTCAGGAAAGCCCAGTCCACCAGCGCCGGCAAGGACATCAAGAGAAACCACGCCAGCAGTACCGTGATCAGGACGTTCAGCGGCGACGAAAGCAGGCGGGACCGTACCCAGGCCCACGCGCCCACCTGCGTGCTGGGTGGGGGCAGGGCGTCGGTGAAGGAATGCGTAGTGCTGCTCATCTCAACGCTCCACCAGCGCGATGCGCTTGTTGTACCAATTCATGAATATCGAGATCGACAGGCTGACCGTCAGGTAGGCGCCCATGATGATGAGGATGCCCTCGATGGCCTGGCCGGTCTGGTTAAGCGTGGTGTTCACCACCGACACGATGTCCGGGTAGCCGATGGCGACCGCCAGCGAACTGTTCTTCAGCAGGTTCAGGTATTGGCTGGTCATCGGCGGAATGATCACGCGCAAGGCCTGCGGCAGCACGACCAGGCGCAGTACTTTGGCGCGTGGCAGGCCCAACGAACCGGCGGCTTCCCACTGGCCGTTGTTCACCGCCTGGATGCCCGAGCGCACCACTTCGGCGATGAATGCCGAGGTGTAGACGGTCAGGCCCAGGAACAAGGCGACAAATTCCGGCGACAGCGTCAGCCCGCCGACGAAGTTGAAGCCCTTCAATGCCGGCATGTCCAGCGTCAGCGATGCGCCGCCGGCCAGCCAACCCAAGAATGGCATGCCGATCAACAGGCCGATGGCGACGCGGCCCAACGGGAACGCGCGCCCCGTGGCTTCCTGGCGCTTGGTGCCCCAATGGCCCAGCAGCAGGATCGCCACGACGGCCAGGGCCAGGCCGCCCAGCACCCAGTCCAGCGACGTGCCTTCCAGCCCGGGCACTTTCAGGCCCCGATTGGAAATGAACACGCCCGGCAAGGGGTTGTGCGCCTGGCGCGGGCCGGGCATGTTTTCGGTGATCAGCGCATACCAGAAGAACAGTTGCAGCAAGAGCGGCACGTTGCGCATCACCTCGACATACACCGAGGTGATTTTCTTGACGAGCCAGTTCTTCGACAGGCGGCCGATGCCGATCAAGACGCCCAGAACCGTCGCTGCGACCAGCGCCAGTAATCCCACGCGCAGCGTGTTCAGCACGCCCACGAAGATGGCGCGGCCATAGGTGTCGGCCGGGCCGTAGGCGATGACGGATTCGCCGATGGCAAACCCCGCCTCGCGGTCCAGAAAACCGAACCCCGTGGCGATGTTGCGCATCGACAGGTTATGCAGCGTGTTGTGCACCAGGAACCAGACGCCGGCCCCGACCAGCGTCAGGGCCAGCACCTGGTAGACCAGCGCGCGGGTGGCCGGATCGTTCCAGGAAACCCGGTGCGCGGGCCGCGGCACCGGGGATTGCGCGGTGTGCTTGGCCACGGCTTATCCCGCCATCAAGACTTTGACGGCCGCTTCCAGGCGGTCCATGCCTTGTTCGATGACTTCGGTGGACGTCGCGAACGAAAAGCGCACGTAGGGCGACAAGCCATACGAACCGCCGTCGATCACGGCCACGCCGGCCTCGCGCAGGAAGAACAGGCTGACGTCCAGGTCGGTCTTCAGTTCACCGGCCGGGCCGGTGCGTCCGATCAGGCCTTGCACGTTGGCATACACGTAGAAGGCGCCGTCGGGCATCGCGCACGAAATGCCGGGAATGGCGTTCAGGCGGCGCACGATCAGGTCGCGTCGCGCCTTGAAGATGTCGACCATCTGCGTGACGCTGGACTGGTCGCCTTCCAGGGCGGCCTGCGCGGCCACCTGCGAGATCGCGCTGGGGCAAGACGTGCTTTGCGACATGACCGTGCTCATCGCCTTGATCAGGTCGGCGGGGCCGGCGCCGTAGCCGACGCGCCAGCCGGTCATGGCATACGACTTGGACATGCCGTTGACGATCAGCGTACGCGGAATCAGGCGCGGTTCGACCTGCACGGGCGACGCATGCGCCTGGCCGCTATAGCAGAAGGGCGCGTAGATTTCGTCGCTAAGGATCCAGACCTGCGGATGGCGCACCAGCACGTCGGTCAGCGCGCGCAACTCGGCGGCGCTGTACACGGCGCCGCTGGGGTTGCTGGGCGAATTCAGGATCAGCCAGCGGGTGCGCGGCGTGATGGCGGCTTCCAGCGTGGCGGCATCCAGCTTGAACCCTTGCGATTCCGGGCCGGTCACGACCACGGGCTTGCCGTCGTTCAGCAGCACCATGTCGGGGTACGACACCCAGTACGGCGCGCACACGATCACTTCGTCGCCCGGTTCCAGGCTGGCCGTCAGGGCGGCGCCGATGATCTGCTTGGCGCCGGCGCCCACGGTGATCTGGTCCATGCCGTAGGCCACGCCCAGGCCCAGTTCCAGGCTGTTGGCGATGGCGCGGCGCAGCCCCACGGTGCCGTTCGGGCTGGTGTAGCGGATGTCGCCGCTGGCGATGGCGTCCTGGCCGGCGCGCGCGATGTGGGCGGGCGTGGGCATGTCGGGCTCGCCCAACGTGAAGTCGGCGATCTCGCGGCCCTGGCGGCGCAGTTCGTCGACGACGATCTTGGCGGCCATGCTGGGCGAGGGTTTGATCTGTTTCAGGCGGGAGTTAACGATGCTGTTCATGGTTAGCGCACCGGCCAGCCGTACATCAGGCCGCCTTGCGTCCATTGCTTGTTCAGGCCGCGTTCCAGCTTCAGCGGGCTGTCCTTGCCCATGGCGCGGTCATAGCTTTCGCCGTAGTTGCCCACTTGCTTGATGATGTTGTAGGCCCACTTGTCATCCAGCCCCAGGTTCTTGCCCATGCCCGGCGTCACGCCCAGGATGCGCTGCACGTTGGGGTTGGTGCTCTTGAGCATGTCGTCCACGTTCTTCTGCGTGATGCCGTATTCCTCGGCTTCCAGCATGGCGTTCAGTGACCAGCGCACCACGTTGAACCATTGCTCGTCGCCCTGGCGGACCATCGGGCCCAACGGCTCCTTGGACAGGTTTTCTTCCAGGATTTCCCAGTCGTCCGGCTTGGCCAGGCGCGTGCGCATATTGGCGGCGGTGTTCGACTTGTCGTTGGTGTAGGCGTCGCAACGACCCGATTCCAGCAGGCGGAAGTTCTCGTCGTAGTTCTCGACCAGAACCGGCTTGAAGGTCAGGCCGCGGCTGCGGAAGTAGTCGGCCAGGTTCAGTTCGGTGGTGGTGCCCGGCTGCACGCAGATCGTGGCGCCGTCCAGCTCCTTCACGCTTTTCACGTTCATGGACTTCTTGACGATCAGCCCTTGCGCGTCATAGAAGTTCACGCCCACGCCGATCAGGCCCAGCGTAGTGTCGCGGGTCAGCGTCTGCGTCGTGTTGCGCGACAGCATGTCGATTTCGCCCGATTGCAGCGCCGTGAACTTGGCCTGCGCCGTCAGCACGTTGCCCTTCACCTTGGACGCGTCGCCGAACATGGCGGCGGCCACCGCGCGGCACATGTCCACGTCCAGGCCGGTCCATTCGCCCTTGCTGTCCAGCACCGAGAAGCCGGGGATGCCGGCAAAACCGCACTGCAAAAAGCCTTTCTTCTTGACGGCGTCGAACGTCACGCCGGCTTGGGCGCCGGACGCGGCGCACAGCAGGGTGGCCACAACGGCGGTGCTTAGAAATTTACGCATGGAGAATTCTCCTGGGGGGTCGGGAAGCGCTTGGGATAAGCGGGGGAGTCGGGGCCGCCAGACGTGCGCCGGCGGACCCCGGACGAAGGCCGGAGCAGGCGGCGCCGCGTAAGCGGACGGGGTACGAAAAGGGAAAGTTCGCGGTGTAGCCGCTAAGTGACCGGTAGGCCGGTCAGGAGATAGGCCGATGGATGCGCGTGGTGTAGCGGTGGAACGTCGTGCGGAGGGAAAGGATCGGGCTCATCGGCGGCACTTGTACAGCGTGGGTCATACGGTAGCGGGGCGTCCTGGCCGACACATCGTCGGGCACGGCTGTGCTAGGTCATAGGACGTATGATGGCAGCCGTCATACAAGTAGGCAAGTAAGGGGAATCCCGTAATTTCCTGATTTGCCTGGGCGTCGGATGGCCGCCCAGGGACACGCCGAGGCCTATTGCGCCGGCGCTTGGGACAGAAGCTTGCGATAGCGCGCGATGCTGTCGCCCAGGTGGCGCGCCATCGCGGCACGCGCGGCGCCGGGGTCGCGGCGCATGATGGCGGTCAGGATGGCTTCGTGTTCGCGCACGTTGCGGGTTTCGTACGTTTCAAGCTCTTGGGGGGTCTTGCCGCCGTGCTTGATGTTGAGGTCCAGCATCACGTCGCGCACCGCCGCCTTCAACAGCGCCGGAAAGTGCGGGTTGTTGGAGGCCTTGGCAATGGACAGGTGGAATTCGTAATCTGCCTTCACTGCCGCTTCCATGTCTCGCGTGGCGCGGTTGAAGGCGTCAAACGCTTCGACGATGCCGCTCAGGTCGGCTGCCGTGCGGCGCTCTGCCGCAAGCCCACAGGCCTCGACTTCCAGGCCGGCGCGCAGTTCCATGATGTGCAGCGCCCAGCGCGGGTCCGCGGCGGGTTCAATGACGAAATCGATGGGCTTTTCACGGTCCTCCGTGACGAACACGCCGATGCCGGGCTTGCTGACCAGGCGGCCGCTCAGGCGCATCGACGCGACGGCTTCGCGGACGACCGTGCGGCTGACGTCGAACTCGTCGCAAAGCTGGTGTTCCGAAGGCAGTTTGTCGCCCGCCCGGTACAGGCGCGTATCCAGGCGTTTGGTCAGTTCCTCGATCACCACATCGGTCAGGCGCGAACGCGGGCGGGGCCGGGCAGGAGTTTGCATCGTCTCTCTTATGGATAAGGCGGAAAGGCAGGCCGTAAGCCAGCGGCCGGAGCCGCAAGTGTACGCTTTTCACGTTCCGCATCCGGTTGTCCGGACCGGTGGAGGCCGTCTTGCAAGGGGCCCGTCGCCGGCACGCACCCGGCAATAAAAACGCCCTCCGGAGGGGGAGGGCGTCTGCCGTGCTGTTGCGCAAGGCTTACTGCGGGCCAAGCTTCTTGATCAGGGCGTTAAGCATTTCAAGCTCTTCGCCGGTCAGGTCGGTCAGCGGGGCGCGCACGGGGCCAGCGTCGTGGCCGACCAGCTTGGCGGACGATGCTGACGGCGTAGCCGGCCTTGCGATTGCGGATTTCCAGGTACGGCAGGAAGAAGTCATCCAGCAGGCGGTTGGTGGTGGCCGAGTCCCCGGCGGCGATGGCGCGGTAGAAATCCATGGCGGTCTTGGGCACGAAGTTGAAGACGGCCGACGAATACACCGGCACGCCGAGTGCGCGGTAGGCGGCGGCATAGACCTCGGCGGTGGGCAGGCCGCCCAGGTACGAGAAGCGGTCGCCCATCTTGCGGCGGATGCGGACCATGGCTTCGATGTCGCCGATGCCGTCCTTGAAGCCGACCAGGTTGGGGCAGCGTTCGGCCAGCTGGGCCAGGCTGTCGGCCGACAGGCGCGACTGGGCGCGGTTGTAGACGATGACGCCGATCTTGACGGACTTGCAGACCTGCTCGACGTAAGCGGCGATGCCGTCTTGCGAGGCTTCGGTCAGGTAGTGGGGCAGCAGCAGGATGCCCTTGGCGCCTTGGCGCTCGGCTTCCTGGGCGTAGGCGATGGCGGTGCGGGTGGGGCCGCCTGCGCCATGGGCACTTTGCCGGCGCAGGTCTGGACGGCGGTGCGGATGACGTCCGAATATTCCTGGGGGGCCAGGGAGAAGAACTCGCCGGTGCCGCCGGCGGCGAAGAGGGCCGTGGCGCCATACGGAGCCAGCCATTCAAGGCGGGCGGCGTAGCTCTTGGCGTTGAAATCGCCGTTCTGGTCAAAGTCCGTCACGGGGAAGGAGAGCAGCCCTTCCGATACGATTTCCTTGAGTTCCTGGGGAGTCGTCATGCCTGTCATCCATAAAAGGGGAGTAGATGTATGTCATCGTACAACATACAAGTTCGATCGACAAGTGACGACTGATCCTCTGGATAGCCTCGCCAACCAGGGGAGGGTCCGGTGTTAGGCAGATTCGGAATTACCCTAGATTGAAAGCGGGGCCGGCCACCAGTATTCTCCTTTCTCGTTAGTTATACGATAACGTACAAGATAAGAAAACCCTTCTGAGGAGACAAGCTTGAAGGCATTCCCCCTGTTGCACCGCACGTTGTTCGCCGCGTTGGCGTTGACCACCCTGGCCGCCGCTGGCGCGCATGCCGCCGACGATTGGCCGAAGGCCAAGCCCATCACGTTGGTCGTGCCGTTCGCCGCTGGCGGCACGTCGGACATTCTGGGCCGCATGATCGCGCAAGAATTGGGCGCCGGCCTGAGCCAGACCGTGCTGGTGGAGAACAAGGGCGGCGCCGGCGGCGTGCTGGGGGCCGACGCCGTGGCGCGGGCCAAACCGGACGGCTACACCTTGCTGCTGGGCACGATTGCCACGCACGCGATCAACCCGTCGCTGCTGCCGGGCATCAACTACAACGCGGCCAAGGACTTTGCGCCGGTGATCTTGCTGGGCAGCATTTCGAATGTGTTGCTGGTGGGCGCCAATCAGCCCTACAAGACGGTGCAGGACGTGGTGGCCGCAGGCAAAGCCAACCCCGATACCATCGCCTTCGGTTCGGCCGGGCAGGGCACTTCCCAGCACCTGTCTGGTGAAGTCTTCAAGCAATTGACGGGCGCCCATCTGACCCATGTGCCGTACCGGGGCAGCGCGCCCGCCATCCAGGACCTGATCGGCGGCCAGATTCCCAGCTCGTTCGAAACGGCGTTGGTCGCGCTGCCTTACGTGCAAAGCGGCAAGGTGCGCGCGCTGGCGGTCACATCGGCCAAGCGCACCGACGTGATGCCCGATGTGCCGACGATGCAGGAAGCGGGCGTCGCAGGCTTTGACGTCAGCAGCTGGCAAGCCATCTACGCGCCGGCCAACACGCCGCCGGCCGTGGTGGATCGGCTGAACAAAGCCATCGCCGCCATCATCGCCAAGCCGGACGTCAACGCCAAGATGAAGGGTTTGGGATTGGCCTACACGCCGAACACGCCAGCGGAGTTCACGGCATTCCAGACCGGCGAACAAGCCAAGTGGGCGAAGATCATCGCCGACGGGAAACTGCGGGTGCAGTAAACAGCCCCGCCGCGTGGCGGGGATCCGCGCGGCGACAAGGCGCACGCCGGCGAATGCCGTCAGCCTGGCCTGCGTTGCAGCGCTTGCTCTGCGCGGATGAGGTCGTCGGGATGATCGATATCCTGGACGCACCCGGCGTCTTGCGATGGCAGCGGATGCAGGGTGCCTAGCTGCGTGGCCTGGCGCACCAGCGGCATCGCGCCGGACTCGCCGCTCAGGCCCAGCAGCGCGTCGCGCCATGCCGGCCCAAATCCCACCGGGTGGCCAGGTTGGATGGCCCCATCGGCCAGGGCCACCTGGGGGCGCACCACCGTCCAGGGTTCGCCAGGCGTGGCATCGCGTAGCGATTGGGCAACGCCGATCAGACTGGCGGGTTCGATCAAGGGCAGGTCGCCCGGCAAGATGAGCCAGCCCGGTGCGTCCGCGTGGCGGGCCACGCCCCGCGCGATGGAGTCGCCCATGCCGCCGGCAGCGTGCGCGTTATCGGGGCGTTCCACCAGTGTCCACGGCAAGCCGCTGTCGCGCACCGCGGCCAGCGTCCATTCCAGGACCGGCCGGCCCAGGAGGTTGGCGTCAAGTTTGCTGCCGCTGCCGCCAGCCTCGCGGAACCGGCGTCCGGCGCCGGCGGCCAGGACCACGACGATGGGGAAGAGGGGCGGGTTTGTCATCGGCTCAAGGTGTTGGGGCGGCTGGGAATCGGTAGGGCGCAGGCGGCTGGGCCAGGCCGTTGCGTCAGCGTGACTTTACCCAGATTCGAGGGCGCGCGCTTTATTGAATCGTGGGGTGGCGGGCCACTTTCCCGTGCCGCCAAAACAGGTATAGTCCATCGCTTAGGCCACTGCAGCGACTGCGCCTTTTTTCATCAGGCGTCCGCATCGTTGCACCGCTGGGCCGCACCCCCCTTTATAGAACACGCCACCCGCTACCATGCCGAATCCGTCGTCGCAGCCTGCCAACCGCTATGTCTTTCCCCGGACGCTATTGGCCGGGTTCGTGACGGCCGCGCTGGCTACGCTGGTTATCGCCTTCGTCAATGTGCGCTCGGCAGACACCCGTCAGCAGGCGGTCAAGGCCGTGGACCGCACGACCGAGACGTTGCGCCAGCTCAGCCTGTTCAACTCGGCCCTCAAGGATGCCGAGATCGGCCAACGGGGCTATCTGCTGACCGGCGACACGACCTACCTCCAGCCGTATCTGCGTTCGCTGGGCCTCATTGATGAACGCCTGTCTCTGGTGAAGGAAGCGGTGGCCAACGATTCGGCGCAACGCCGCATCCTCAGCGACATCGCGGGCATCACACGGCAAAAATTGGCCGAACTGCATGACACCGTCGAGATGCGCAAGGCCGGCAATGTGGACGCCGCGATGGCCGTGGTGCGCACCGATTCGGGCAAAGAAGCCATGGACCGGTTGCGCGATCTGGTGGGCGACCTGTATGCGCGGCAGATGGACGAACTGAGGGAAGGCAAGGAAGCCTGGGCCGAGGCCGCCGCCACGTCGACCTATTACTCGTGGGGCGGCTCGGCATTGCTGCTGGTGCTGATCCTGGCCTCGGCCGGGATGACCATGCGAGAGTACCGGGCCAAGGCGCGCCAATCCTGGGTGACGGCCGGCCTGTCGGGCTTGAGCCTGCGCCTGCAAGGGGATCACCGCCTGGACGAGATCGGCAAGCGTGCATTGGATTATCTGGCCGAGTACCTGGACGCCGATGTGGGCGCGGGATACGTGGTTGACCGGAGCAGCGGCGAACTGGAGCTTTTCGGTGGCTTTGCGTTGCCGCCCGAGCGCCTGGCGCAGAAGATCCAGTCGGCCGAAGGCCTGGCCGGGCAGGCCGCCAGTTCGCGCCGATTGTTGCACGTGCGCAATGTGCCGGCGGGGCACCTTGAGGTCGCCTCCGCCACGGGCCGCTCGAATCCCGCCGAGCTTGTCTTGACGCCAGCCATCCAGAACGGGCGCGTGTATGCCGTGATCGAACTGGGTTTCAACCACCCGGTGGGCGACAGCGAGCGCAACCTGTTGGAAAGGGCCTCGGAAATGCTGGCCTCGGCGATTCGCTCGGGCCAGGACCGGTCACGGCTGGAAGCGTTGCTGGAGGAAACCCAGCGCCAGGCGGAAGAATTGCAGACCCAGCAAGAGGAATTGCGCGTCAGCAATGAAGAACTGGAACAACAAAGCCGTATCCTGCAAGAGTCGCAGGCGCGCATGGAACTGCAGCAGACCGAGCTGGAACAAACCAATTCCAACCTGGAAGCGCAGACGCAGCAGCTGCTTCGGGTGCAGGGCGCGCTGACCGAGAAGGCCCGCGAGCTCTCGCAGGCCAGCCAGTTCAAGAGCGAGTTCCTGGCCAACATGAGCCACGAGCTGCGCACGCCCTTGAATTCGACGCTGATCCTGGCCAAGCTGCTGTCGGACAACAAGCCCGGCAACCTCAGCGCCGAGCAGGTCAAGTACGCACAGACCATTTACTCGGCCGGCAGCGACCTGCTGACGCTGATCAACGACATCCTGGATCTGTCCAAGATCGAAGCCGGGCAGGCCACGCTGGAGGTCGAGCAAGTGGCCGTCGCCCCGATGCTGCAACGTTTGCTGGAGCCCTTGCGGCCGATGGCGCAGGACAAGGGGCTGGCGCTGGAACTGGACATCGATCCGGCGGTGCCCGCCACCTTGCAGACCGATCCGCAACGCCTGGGACAGGTACTGAAAAACCTGCTGTCCAATGCCCTCAAGTTCACGCAGCGCGGCACGGTGGCCTTGCGGGTCTCGCGGGCCTCGCGCGACCGGGTGGCGTTTGCGGTGCAGGACACCGGCATCGGCGTGTCGGCGGATCAGCAGGAATTGATTTTCGAGGCCTTCCGCCAGGCCGACGGCAGCACGCACCGCAAATTCGGCGGCACGGGGCTGGGCCTGTCGATCTCGCGCGATCTTGCCACGTTGCTGGGCGGCAGCATTTCAGTGGCCAGCACGCCGGGGCAAGGCAGCGTGTTCACGCTGGAGCTGCCGCTGCGGCTGGAAGGCAC
>LNAP01004541.1_pt1 | contig 23988 bp, 16 predicted proteins | sample 602601 | NCBI WGS metagenome assembly LNAP01 (sample SAMN02440304, study PRJNA202911) | soil metagenome | biome: Subtropical and temperate rainforests or woodlands; isolation source: soil samples (1 kg each in a 20% v/v slurry with milli Q water) were... ...
GACCCAACTGACCCAAAAGCAAGCCGACTACATCGGCGTGCCGCAACAAGGTCCGTTCAAGCCACACGCTTACCGCTACTGATGTGCCCGGCGCCCGCACAAGCGGGCGCCTTGCCGCGAAGTACAGGCCTGCGCTTTTTCACTGCGAAAAAGCCGGGCCTGTCGACCATTCGCCAGCGTGATTTGAGAGTTTCTTATGAGCAAAGAACGTCGCTACAGCTTCGAGTTCTTCCCGACCAAGACCGATGCTGGGCATGAAAAATTGATGGCCACCGCCCGTGTGCTGGCCGGCTACAACCCCGATTTCTTCTCCTGCACCTACGGTGCCGGTGGCTCGACCCGCGATCGCACGATCAACACCGTGCTGCAGCTCGACAGCGAAGTGAAAGTACCCGCCGCACCGCACCTGTCGTGCGTGGGTGACAGCAAGGCCGAACTGCGCGCCCTGCTCAAGCAATACCAGGATGCCGGAATCAAACGCATCGTCGCCCTGCGCGGTGACCTGCCGTCCGGCATGGGCATGGCCAGCGGCGAGCTGCGCCACGCCAATGACTTGGTGAGCTTTATCCGTGAAGAAACTGGCAGCCACTTTCATATTGAAGTCGCCGCCTACCCGGAAATGCACCCGCAAGCGCGCAACTTTGAAGACGACATCGCCAACTTCGTGCGCAAGGCCAAAGCCGGCGCCGACAGCGCGATCACCCAATACTTCTTCAACGCCGACAGCTACTTCTACTTTGTCGAGCGCGTTCGCAAGATGGGCGTAAACATTCCGATCGTGCCGGGCATTATGCCGATCACCAACTACAGCAAACTGGCCCGCTTCTCCGACGCCTGCGGCGCGGAAATCCCTCGCTGGATTCGTAAGCAGCTGGAAGCCTACGGTGACGACATCGACAGCATCCAAGCCTACGGCGAGCAGGTGATCACAGAAATGTGCGAGCGCTTGCTGCAAGGTGGCGCCCCTGGGCTGCACTTCTACACCTTGAACCAGGCAGAGCCGAGTTTGGCGGTGTGGAATAACCTCAAGCTGCCGCGCTAAACCTGCTTGTAGCTAATCTGCTTGTAACTAAGCCGCTTTGTTAAGCGGCTTTTTTAATGACCGCTTTCAAGGACGACACACATGAATCGATTTGCACTCGCCCTGCTCGTACTGGGCGCCCCACTGGCCCACGCCAGTTTCGACGACAGCGAGTGCGAACCGACCTTGCTGCTGCAGGCCGCCGGGCTGGACGCCTGCTCCACCCAAGCCTTTCTTAGCCCAAGCAACGACACCCGCGCCAACCTGCAATGGCTGCTCTCCGACGCCGGCCTGCCGAGCCTGGCGGGTAATCCGGAAAAAGCTGAAGACGCCAACAACCTGGTGCCGTTCGCCTTGGAGCAGATGTTCAGCGTTGCCGCACCTGAAGCGCCGCCGACTGACACGCCAACAGAGGCGGATGCCGACTCGCTGTCGGCCTTGATCGAAAAACTGGGCTTGAGCGCGGACTACCCGGACCTCGGTGAGGCGCCGTCCTATGCCAGCGGTGAAGGCAGCCGACAAAGCAGCAACAACACCGATACCGCCGCCAGCTTTATTGCCCAGTTGTTCGCCACGGATATACCGGACGCTGAACGTAAAAGGCTGGCCATCCAACGCCTGACATTGCTGCAGCAAGAGCACCCGGCCAGCGAGCCACAGCCGCTTAACTTCACCGGCGTGCAATCGGTCGCGGCCCGGCAATTCGCTACCTACTTGCAAGGCGCCAGCGCCTTTTACGATGGCGACTTCGCTACCGCCATCGCGCGCTTTGCCGAACTGGGCAGCAGCGCGCAGCCATGGTTGAAGGAAACCTCCCTGTATCTAACGGCCCGCAGTCAGCTCAATGCCGCCCAGGCCAATGCCTTTGATGAAGATGGCTACGCCGACCTGAGCAAAGCCGATCAACCGGCACTGGTGAGCACTGAAGCCGCCTTGCAGCAGTACCTGGCCGCCTTCCCCCAAGGCCAATACGCGGTCTCGGCCAAAGGCTTGCTGCGCCGGGTGTACTGGCTGCAAAACGACAACGTTAAGCTGGCCGCCGCCTACGCCGAACAGCTTGCAGAACAGGACCTGAACAAGCGCGACAGCAGCCTGGTGCAGCTGAGCGACGAAGTGGACAACAAGCTGTTTACCAGCGCGCAAGGTGTGACCAACCCGATGCTGCTGGCGGTGATTGATCTCAAAGCCATGCGCGCCGAAGACGCCCTCACGCAAGAACAATTGGAAGCGCAAAAAGCGCTGTTCGCCAACGAGCCAGACCTCTACACCTACCTGCTCGGCGCCTGGCATTACTACGTGGGTGAACGGCCGGACGAAACGCTAAAGCTTCTGCCCGAAGCCACCGAAAAAACCGTGCTTGATCATCTGCATTTCAGTCAGCAGATCGTCCGTGGTCTGGCGCTGGAAGAAGACGGCCAGTGGCAAAACGCGCAAACCCATTGGCTGAACCTGTTCAAGCTGACCGAACAACCGATTCAGCTGCAGCAACTGCAACTGGCACTGGCGCTCAACTACGAACACAACAATCAGCTGGAGAAGATTTTCGCCGCCGATTCGTTAGTCACCAATACTGGCTGGCGCACCCAGTTGCTTAACCGTGTAGCCGGCCCGGAGCTACTGCGCACGCTGGCCAAAGACGGCAAAGCGGCGACGCCGGAATCCGCGACCGCGCTGTCGGTGCTGCTCTATAAAGATTTGCTGCAAGGTCACTATCAGGCGTTCAACGAAGACTTGGCGCTGATCCCCGAGCCTGCACCCGAGGCGCTCCAGCAGTTCGTCGTAAGCCCAGGCGCTAACGACGATGGTTACCACTGCCCTGCTGCCAAAGAAACTGCCGCTACGTTGGAAAAACAGCCAACCAACGCCAACGCCCTGAACTGCCTGGGCGAATTCAGCCGCCGCCATTCCCTGGCCTTTGATGGCTCGCCGGGCGAGTACGACTTGAGCGGCAGCAAAAGCCAGTTCCCTGGCGAGCGCTTCGACCCTTTGCACGGCTACCAGCACATCATCGCCGACGAGCAGGCGCCGGCTGATGACCGCGCCTATGCGCTGTATCGCGCCATCAACTGCTACGCCACCAGCGGCTACAACCACTGCAACGGCGATGAAATCGACAAGGCCGTGCGCAAGCAGTGGTTCTCCACCCTTAAACGCCAGTACGCCAACAGCACGTGGGCGCAGTCGCTGAAGTATTACTGGTAAGCCGGTGAAGGCATTTCTGCTCGGCCTGTTGCTGGCTCTGTTTACGGGGCCAGCAAGTGCCGAAGTCGATGCCAGCCAGTACGACGCCTTTTGGTTGTGGAGCGGCGTGCAGCCACAGCCGGTGCTGGCCCAGGCCAAAACCCTGTACATCCTGCAAGGTCAGGTCGAGCGTGCGCCGCGCCGTGAGGGTGGGGCCGTACGTTTTTTGGCGCAGGGCATTTCCATTCCCAGGCTGGGCCATCATCGCGGTGAAATCTGGTTGGCCTACAGAGCTCAAACGCTCGACTGGCCGCCAGCGGCCTACGCCATTTTGCTCTCGCAATTGCGCCGCTGGCAGGCAGCGGGCAACCCGGTAGTGGGCATTCAAATCGACTTCGACGCGCGCACCCGCGAGCTGAATAACTACCTAAGTTTTCTGCGCGACATGCGCCAGCGTTTGCCCAAAGGCTATCGCCTGAGCATCACCGGCCTGCTCGATTGGACACCCAATGCCGACACCGGGGTGCTCAATCAACTGGTAGGGGTGGTAGATGAAATCGTTATCCAGACCTACCAGGGCCGCCGCAGCATCGCCAACTACAGCGCTTATTTACCGCCAACCAAACGCCTGCAGCTGCCGTTCAAGATCGGTTTGGTGCAACACGGCGACTGGCAGGCGCCCAACTATTTAGAGACGTTGCCGCTGTTTCGCGGCTATGTGGTTTTTCTCCTCAATGCCCCTGCGTCGCCGCGTTAGGCGCATTGTTGAAATGCTCTGTTATACTCCGGCTTCCCCGCCTGGCTTACGCCCGGACGCAGGCCTTTCTAGAGGTCAGCAGGACCGGACGGGAGCGCGCCCTCAACGCGCTTCACGCACGGCAGAACTTCCCTATGGGCCACGCCCTAACTGAACAGGATTACTCATGTCCTTTGCTCTCCGAGGCTTTAGTCCGCGCCGTCGAGGCTGCCGGCTACACCGTGCCCACCCCAGTGCAACAGCGGGCCATTCCCGCCGTGTTGCAAGGTCGCGATCTCATGGTTGCGGCCCAAACCGGTACCGGCAAAACGGGCGGTTTCGCCCTGCCGATCCTCGAACGTTTGTTCCCCAACGGCCACCCGGACCGCGAACATCGCCATGGTCCGAAACAGCCGCGCGTATTGGTGTTGACACCCACACGCGAACTCGCCGCCCAAGTGCATGACAGCTTTAAGCTGTATGCCCGCGACCTCAAATTCGTCTCCACCTGCATCTTCGGCGGTGTTGGCATGAACCCGCAGGTTCAAGCCATGGCCCGCGGCGTCGATGTGTTGGTGGCCTGCCCAGGTCGCTTGCTCGACCTGGCCGGCCAAGGCAGCGTCGACCTGTCCCACGTGGAAATTCTGGTTCTCGACGAAGCCGACCGCATGCTCGACATGGGCTTTATCCATGACGTGAAGAAAGTTCTCGCGCGCCTGCCAAACAAGCGGCAGAACCTGCTGTTCTCGGCAACCTTCTCCAAAGACATCACCGATCTGGCCGGCAAACTGCTGCATAACCCCGAGCGCATCGAAGTCACGCCGCCGAACACCACGGTTGAGCGCATCGAGCAACGGGTGTTCCGCCTGCAGGCCAACCACAAGCGCGCGCTGCTCGCTCACTTGATTACCGCCGGCGCGTGGGAACAGGTGCTGGTGTTTACCCGCACCAAGCACGGCGCCAACCGCCTGGCTGAATACCTCGACAAGCACGGCCTGCCGGCTGTGGCGATTCATGGCAATAAAAGCCAGAACGCGCGCACCAAGGCCTTGGCTGACTTTAAAAACAACGCCGTGCGTATTCTGGTCGCCACCGATATTGCCGCGCGCGGCCTGGATATCGACCAGTTGCCCCACGTGGTCAACTTCGAGTTGCCCAACGTTGAAGAAGATTACGTGCACCGTATTGGCCGTACTGGCCGCGCCGGTCGCAACGGTGAGGCCATCTCCCTGGTCGCCCCGGACGAAGAAAAACTGCTCAAAGGCATTGAGCGCATGACCAAACAGAAAATCGCCGACGGCGACCTGATGGGTTTTGATGCCAGCACCGTTGAAGCAGAAAAACCGGAAGTGCGCGAGCGTCCTGAAGGCCGTGGCCGTGGCGCCCCGCGCGAACCCCGTGACCCGAACAGCCCGCGTGGCGGTGGCGGTGGCGGTGAACGCCGTGGCAGCGGTCGTAAAGACAAAGGCAAAGACGGTAAAGACAAGCCAGCCGCCCAAGGCGCTCGTCCGCCGCAAGCCGGCCAAGGCCGTCAGCAGCAACCGCGTTCGCCACAACCGCGCAGCAACGAACCGCGTCAGCCACGCACCAGCGCCGCTGCAGCCGTTCCGCCGTTGCCGGCTAATCGCGCGCCGGATGAGTTCCTCGACGACGAAATTGATAACTTTGGTAACCGCGCTGACTACGTCAGCCCGAACCAGGGTCGTCAGCAAAACCGTGGTCGTCGCCCAGCGGCGCCAACTGGTCCAAGCGCCAGCAATGGGGTTGGCGTGGGCGCACCGCGTCCGGCCGGCCAGGCGCCACGCAACAACAACCCACGTCCGCAAGGCCAGGGCAAACCCGCTGGCGCGGGTGCTCCGCGCAACAATGGCGGTGGCGGCGGTGCAGGCGGCCAAGGCAAGCGCCCACCAGGGCGCAGTGGCGCAGGCCAGCCACGCCGTGACGACTCGCGTAGCCGCAGCAGCGGCCGTGACGACTCGCTGCGTCAGGAGCCAGCCGTGCGTGGTCCACGCGAGTCGCAGCACCAGCCAGTGATCGTGCACAAGGAGTCGAAAATCGACCGCACCTTGACGCCCGAGCAGTTGGAGCAACTGGACAAGCTGCCGAGCCGTAACCGCGGTGAAAAACCGGCATTGCTGACCCGTAATCGCGAGGGCTAAGCCCAAGCGTTACAACAAAAACACCGGCCTTGGGCCGGTGTTTTTGTTTATGGGCAATGACGCTCTCGTAGGTTGGGTTGAGCCATAGGCGAAGCCCAACGATACACACCCATTCGACTCGATACCGATATCAGGCCGGCCCATTTGGGCTGGCCCATTTGGGCTTCGCCTTTGGCTCAACCCAACCTACGCCGGCGTTCTGCGGTAGTTACTTCTTCACGCCTTCAAACGAAATCTGCAATTCCAGTTCTTGGGATTTCGGGCCCAGGTCTTTCTGGATGTCGAAGTCTTTCAGCTTGATGGTGGTGGTGCCTTCAAAGCCAGCACGGTAGCCGCCCCATGGGTCTTTGCCTTCACCCAGGAACGTGGCCTTGATCACCACTGGCTTGGTCACGCCGTGCAGGGTCAGGTTACCGGTGACGTCTGCTTTGCCTTCGCCGGTGGATTTAACCGAAGTGGAGACAAACTTGGCTTCCGGGAATTTCGATACGTCGAGGAAGTCAGCGGTGCGGATGTGCTTATCGCGCTCGGCATGGTTGGTGTCGACGCTGGTGGTTTTCAGGGTCACGTCAATTTTGCTGGCTTCTGGGTTTTTCGCGTCGAAGCTGAAGGTGCCGTCCCAGTCCTTGAAGGTGCCGTAGATGTAGCTGAAGCCCAGGTGGCTGATTTTAAAGTCGATAAAAGCGTGCTGGCCGGTTTTGTCGATGGTGTAGTCGTCAGCCATTACCTGGCCAGCGCCCAACAGGGCAGTACCGAGGGCTAGAGCTGCCAACGACTTTTTCAAAGTGATCATTGCGTAAATCCTTATGCAGTAAGGGTTAGCTGGCGCGACGGCCGAGCATTCGGGTCAGGGTTACATCGTGGTCGATAAAATGGTGCTTCAAGGCTGCTAACGCATGAAGACCGGCAAAAATTACCAATCCCCAGGCGAGGTACAGATGCACGGCGCCAGCAACGTCTTCCTGGTCAGGAATGCTGGTGAGCGACGCGGGTACCGCGAACAAGCCAAAGACTTCAATCGGCCGGCCATCGGCGGTGGAGATCAGGTAGCCGGCAATCATTACGGCGAACAAGCCGAGGTAAAGCACCGCGTGGCCCAGCTTGGCGCCCAACCGGGTGGCCTTGCTGTAGGTCGCGAGTGTGGGGGGCGGTGGGCTGATAAAGCGCCATAGCAGGCGAGCAATCATCAGCGCCAGCAAGGTCAAGCCAATGCTTTTATGCAGTGCGGGGGCGGAATGGTTATAGGGGCTGTAGTAATCCAGCGTGACCATCCACAAGCCCAGGCCAAACAACCCAAACACCGCTAAAGCGATACCCCAGTGCAACACAATGCTGACCAGACCATAACGGGAAGAGGAGTTGCGAAGCTGCATGTAGGCGGTTTCCGTAAAAAAGCAGTGGGCTAAGACTAGCGGTAAATCTATCGAGTTAAAGCGAAAAATTCTGCTTTGAAATATCGGGAAATACGATGGTTTGCGGCAGCGCGGACCAGAGGAAAGAACAGATGACCGAATGGTCAGCGGGGGAGGGAACTCGTCGGTTGGGTCGGTCCGCGTTCGGTGAGCAAAGCGAAGCCCGACAATGTGGGGAAGATAAAAATGTTGGGCTTCGCCTGCGGCTCAACCCAACCTACGAAGTCCGTCGTACCCGCGCAGGCGGGGACCCAGAATCTTCTTCCGTGCACCGATCGCACCCCAACAAAAACGCCCGCATTGCGCGGGCGTTTTTATATAAGGCGGTCAGTTGAATAGCTTGGAGAAAAACCCCGGTTCGTCTTTACCGTCTTTATCTTTCTTAACCGGCGCCGGCGCCTCGGCAACTACTTGCTTGGTGGGGTCAACAAACTTGCCCGCGAGCAAATCCTGCGCCTGCCCGGCAGCCCGCTGACCACTGCGCAACGCGCCTTCCAATGTGCCCGGGTACAGCGCATCGGTGTGCTCACCGGCAAACACCACACGCTGCAGCGGCTTTTCCCACAAACGCCAGTTACGCGTCAGTTGACCTGGGCCATACGCCAGGTACGAACCACCGGTAGACGGGTCGGTGCTGTAGCGGCGGATTTCATAGCCGGTAAACGCACCACGCGCTTTCGGGTAGAGGGCGTGCAGACGAATCAGTACTTGGTCGACCACCTGCTTATCACCGAAGGCCTGCATCACCCGCGCATTGTCACCGGAGAGGTTGATCACCGCGTTAGCCCCCCCTTTGGCCGCCGGCTCGATCCACAGCATGCCCAGGCCTTGGTCGGTAAATATCTCACCAGACAAACGCGCCTTGCTCTCCCACACCGGGGTTTTGAACTTGAGCAGGATCTGGTCGCGCCAACCGTAGTTAGTGCCCTTAATCGCGGCCACACGGTTGGTCTCCAACGCTGGCGTCAGTTGGATCTGCGCCAAGGCTTTTAACGGCACCGCGAGCACCACGTAGTCGGCGCTGTAACCGACCGCACCGGCTTTAACGGTAACGCCATCCTTGTCCTGGCTAATGGCCGAGACCTTGGCGTTGGTTTTGATGGTTTTCAGTTGTTTGAGGAACGCGGCAGCCAACACCTGGCTGCCACCTGGCAGGCGTGCGGCACGCAGGTCGCGGTCATCAACGCCACGGTAAACGCGGGTCTGCTGTGCCAAATAGAGCAGCGACAGACGCGAAGGCTCGTCGTAGCGCGAGCGAATGCGCTGGTTGACCAGCAAGCGCGCAGTGGCCGGCAGGGCCAGCTTGTCCAACCACTTGGCCACGGTGATCTGGTCGAGGGCGAACAAGGTGCTGTTGGCAGCGGGGTTCATTGGGTCGGTGATCGAGGCGGCGAGGTCGTCCAGGCTTTTGTCAAAACGCTTCAGACCTTCAGCGGTTTCTGGTTGTTTAGTAGCCAGATCGGCGGCGCTGAAATACTCGCCATTGATCAAGTAGCTGGGGTTACGCACAAACTCCGGCGCCGGAAGGGTGTTGAGTTTGAAGGTATCGAGGTAGCTATTAAGGGTCGGCTGCACTTTTTTGCCGCCAATCCACTCGCTGGTGGCCAAGCCGGAACGCCCGCCGATGCTCGGTTTGGCTTCCAACAGGGTGACCTGCCAACCTTTTTGCTGCAGCTCATACGCCGCGGTCAAACCGGACAAACCACCACCGACAACAATGGCGGTTGGCTGCTTATTGGCAGCAGGGGCCGGTTTATCGGCGGCCTGCGCAGCCAGGCCGAATACACCCATTGCAAGCAACGCCAAAGCGCGCAAACCGGTCGTTAACATGCAGTACTCCTCACCCAGGCTCCGCAGGCAGCGGAACGCTTTTAGATGGCGCGCAGGATACGCCAGGGCCCAGGGCCGAACCAGCCAGGTCCGTCGCTTCAGTGCGTGAAGGTTGTTCGCACGCCGTCCATTGCATAGGCTGGCACCCCTGCTTTGCGTGCCTGCCGGTCAACGGCCCGCGTCTGTACAGCTGCCTCGAATGCCTGGGAGTTCCGAATGAGCCTGAATAATCAGTGGATGCAACGCGACCTGGCGGTGCTCTGGCACCCCTGCACGCAAATGAAGGACCACGAGCAACTGCCGCTGGTGCCAATCAAGCGGGGCGAAGGCGTCTGGCTGGAAGACTTCGACGGCAAGCGTTACCTCGATGCGGTGAGCTCCTGGTGGGTCAACGTATTCGGCCACTGCAACCCGCGCATCAGCCAGCGCATCAAAGACCAAGTGGACCAACTGGAACATGTGATTCTCGCCGGCTTCAGCCACCAGCCGGTGATCGAGCTGTCCGAGCGCCTGGTGAAGCTCACCCCCGCGGGCCTCGACCGGGTGTTCTATGCCGACAACGGTTCGTCCGGCATCGAAGTGGCGCTAAAGATGAGTTTTCACTTCTGGCGCAACAGCGGCCAGGAGCGCAAAAAGCGCTTTGTCACCCTGACCAACAGCTACCACGGCGAGACCATAGCGGCGATGTCGGTGGGCGATGTGGCGCTGTTTACCGAGACCTATAAATCGCTGCTGATGGACACCATCAAGGTGCCCAGCCCTGACTGCTACCTGCGCCCCGAAGGGGTGAGCTGGGAGGAGCATTCGCGCCTGATGTTTGGCCATATGGAACAGGCGCTGGCGGAGAATCACCAAGACGTCGCCGCAGTGATTATCGAGCCGCTGATTCAGGGCGCCGGCGGTATGCGCATGTATCACCCGGTGTACCTCAAGCTGCTGCGCGAAGCGTGCGACCGTTATGGCGTGCACCTGATCCACGACGAAATTGCCGTTGGCTTCGGCCGCACCGGCACGATGTTCGCCTGCGAGCAGGCCGGTATTGCCCCGGACTTCCTCTGCCTGTCGAAAGCCCTCACCGGCGGCTACCTGCCCATGGCGGCGGTACTGACCAGCGAGACGATTTACCAAGGCTTCTACGACGACTACCAAACCCTGCGCGCCTTCCTGCATTCGCACACCTACACCGGCAACCCGCTGGCCTGTGCGGCGGCGTTGGCGACTCTGGATATCTTCGAACAAGACAACGTTATCGAAGCCAACAAAGCCCTGAGCGCCCGCATGGCCAGCGCCACGGCGCATTTGGTCGACCACCCGCATGTGAGCGAGGTGCGGCAGACCGGCATGGTGTTGGCAATTGAAATGGTTCAGGACAAAGCCAGCAAAACCCCGTACCCGTGGCAGGAACGGCGTGGCTTAAAGGTGTTCCAGCATGCGCTGGAGCGAGGGGCGTTGCTGCGCCCGTTGGGCAGCGTGGTGTACTTCCTGCCGCCGTACGTGATTACGCCGGAGCAGATCGACTTTCTCGCCGACGTGGCTAGCGAAGGGATTGATATAGCCACGGCTACAAAGACATCGGTAGCCGTCAGCGGCCGTCACCCGAACTTCCGTGATCCGGGCTGACCAACACTGCAGAAGATCGAGTGCCTGGGCTAGAGCCAGGCAAGGCGCGATTGAGCGCAAAAGCGCAGCGTACATGTAGTACGTGAGCATTTTCCGCTCGCTTGCAACGCCGCATGGCCGACGTCCAGGCGCTCGAAGCAACTTAGAAAATGTTCAGCGGGTATTCGATGATCAGGCGCACCTGATCCGAGCTGGAATCCGACGCGCCCGACATACGATGGGTAGCCTGGCGAATACGGAAGGACAGGTCTTTGGCGGCGCCTTCCTGCACCACGTATTTAACCGAAAGATCGCGCTCCCAGTGCTTCTCTTTGTCGGCGTAGTAGTCGTACGGGCTGCCCGCTTCGATCTTGGTGCCGTCAACATTGTCGCCACGGGTGTAGCCGGCGTAGAAGGTCAACCCAGGCACGCCATAAGTGGTCATATCCAGGTTGTAACCCAGGCGCCACGACTCTTCACGCGGACCGTTGAAGTCCACCAGCTGCATGGAGTTGGCCAGGTAGATGGAGTCTTGGAACGCACCGCCACCCAATACCAGGTAGTCGAACGGTTGGTCGCCATCGATCTTCTGGAAAGCCAGGGTCACGGTGTGCGCGCCAAGGGTGTAGCCGGTGGCGAACGACCAGGACGTGTTGTTGATGTCGCCGGCCAGGGACTTGCCTTCATCCAGGGTGCGGTAGAGGTTGAAGTCAAAGCTCAACGACTGGTCTTCAGTCAGGGCCAGCACGTAGTTGGCGTTGCCGTAGTACTGCTTCCAAAGGTCTTCGTAGCGTGATGCATACGCGGTCACGCTGAAGTTGTCGCTGATGGCGTAAGCGCCGCCGATATAGTCGACGTCGCCGCCTTCAACGCCAGCGGCATAACCGGCACGAAAACCACCGTCGTGGCCCGACCTGTTCATGTCTTTGGCCGAGGTGAAATGGCCAGCGTCGATTTTCAGGCCTTCGATTTCTGCGCTGTCCAACTGGAAGCCCGTGGCCGTTGCCGGCACTAGACGGGCATCGGCCAGGGCAATGACCGGGTTGTAGGGGCGCAGGTCGCCGTACTTGAGGGTGGAGCTGGATAGCTGCATTTTCACTGCACCGCCCAGCGAGCTGAAGCTGTCTTCGGCGCGCCCATCGGAGTCCACCGGCAGCATTTGCGAACCGGAACGACCACGACCGCTGTCCAGTTTGATACCGGTGTAAGCGCTTAAATCAACACCAAAGCCCACAGTCCCTTGGGTGAAGCCGGACACGTAGTCCAGCTGGAAACCCTGACCCCACTCGCGGTTATCGACGTAGCCACGGTCATGGCGGTCCATATTCCAGTACAGGTTGCGCGAAATCAGGTCGAGCGAGCTGTCTTCGACAAAGCCTTTGCTGTCGGCTTGGCCAGCTTGCACAGCCGACATCGAGAAAACGCTGGCGCTGGCGACGGCCAGGGCGAGTCCGGTCTGTTTCAGTTTCATCTGTTATCCCCATTGAAATGAATGTGTCGGCATATGCCCGCGCCAGTGCCCGGGGGTCATTCAACTGGGCCGAGCGTTCGCGGCCACCTAACCGCACCTAGCAGTGGCCGCTTGCTCGCTCAGTCTGTTGCAACGGGAGATGCAATCCGCGCCGCACGCTGAGTTACCCATGGCCTGAAAATAAGGCCCTGTGCATTCCCCCATGGCTGGCAACTTGGCAATGTTCAGATCGCGACACTTCCACAGGTATTAGCGCCCTACACAGACAATCAAAAAGCTGACTACTTGCTCCAACTTCTTAATTCAGCTGAATAGGCGCAATACGCTATTTATTTATCAAACTGCCAACTTAACGCCGAGCACTACGGGCTAGCGCCTATAGCTATAACACCCGATATAGAGCCTTGCGCAGATCAATTGCGGTCAAAATGAGATAATTGCGGCCAACATTAATGGCTGTATCAATCACCTAACTTAGCCATTTTTATCTCCCCCTTTAGCGCTGTTTTGCGCCGCACTTTTTTCTCCCATAAGCGCAAGTAATCCGAAGTATAAATAACCGCTACAGCAACTTAGCCGGCAACTTATAGTGCTTACTCCAGCGTGTTATGAGATCAAATACGCTGCCGCCAAGGAGAATTCTGGCCACGCTCTACGCTATGCTTGCCACCCCTGCAGCCAGCCCTCTAATCGCCATGCGCCTCTCCCGTTTTTTTATCGACGCCCCGCTCTCCCTCGGTCAGCACGAACTGCCGGAAACCCAGGCCCACTACATCGGCCGCGTGCTGCGCCATGCCGTTGGCGACGCCGTGCAGCTGTTTGATGGCAGCGGCCAGGAGTTTCTCGGTGAGCTGATTGAGGTAGGCAAGAAGAACGTACGCGTCGAGCTGAGCGAACGCTTTGCCGGCCAGGCACCGTCGCCGCTGCATATCCATTTGGGCCAGGGCCTGTCGCGCGGTGAGCGCATGGACTGGGCGATTCAGAAAGCCACCGAACTCGGCGCCAACGCCATTACCCCGATCGTCAGCGAGCGCTGCGAAGTACGACTTAAGGGCGAACGCGAGGACAAGCGCATGGAGCATTGGCGGCAGGTGGCAATCAGCGCCTGTGAGCAATGTGGGCGCTCGGTGTTGCCGGTGATTCATGCGCCAGTGTTGTTGGCGCAATGGTTGGAGCAGTGCCAGGCCGAATTAAAGCTTGTCCTGCACCCGGTGGCAGAACCACTGACCAGCCATGCCAAGCCGCAATCCTTGGCGTTTTTGATTGGGCCTGAGGGCGGGCTGACTGATGCTGAGGTGCGATTGGCGCAGGACAAAGGCTTTCATGCCGCGCGGTTGGGGCCGCGGGTGCTGCGCACAGAGACAGCGCCGGTGGTGGCACTGAGTGTGGCGCAGCAGCTTTGGGGGGATTTTTGAGGATTTGCGTTGGCCGCGGCCCTCCCCCCCCCGCCCCTCTCCCGCAAGCGGGAGAGGGGAGCTAACCGAGTACGCCTGAAGTAGTGCAATTCAGTTCCCCTCTCCCGCTTGCGGGAGAGGGGCTAGGGGTGAGGGCCGCGGCGCACGCGGTCTTTAACCCTCAAGAGTCTTTCAACAAATCCGCCAAATCATCCGCATGCTCTTCTTCCTGGGCGAGGATCTCTTCAAACAGGCGGCGGGTGGTCGGATCGTCGTTGCCGATAAAGGTGATGATCTCGCGGTAGCTATCAATCGCGATGCGCTCGGCCACCAAGTCTTCGGTGATCATCTCCTTCAGGGTTTTGCCCTCGACGTACTCGGCGTGGGAACGGCCGGTCAGCCCTTCTGGGTTGAAGTCCGGCTCGCCGCCCAGTTGCATAATCCGCTCAGCCAGCAGATCGGAATGGGCGAGCTCTTGCTGCGCATGCTCAAGAAACTCCGCAGCCGCCACGCTGGCCTTGAGGCCGGTGGCCATAAAGTAGTGGCGTTTGTAACGCAGGTAGCAGACCAGCTCAGTGGCCAGAGAGGCGTTAAGCAGCTTGAGCACTTCTTCACGGTCGGCCGAGTACCCCTCGGTGATCGCGCCTTCCTCAATATGCAGGCGGGCACGCTTGCGCAGCGTGGCGACATCAGTCAGTTGTGCAGCGGTCATATCAGTTCTCCATCAGCTATTCGGTCAGTCGCGCGGGCTCTGGCGGCCAGCGTCGTACTGAATTGGGAGTAACGAGGAGAGAAAAAGTTAGAAGTATTGTGGGGGGACCGTTGGGCTTCGCTGCGCTCAACCCAACCTACGCAACTCCCGTAGGTTGGGTTGAGCGCAGCGAAGCCCAACAACGTGGACCGCACCCAGTCGTTAGATTAAACCGGCATCCGCCAGCATCTGCTCCAGGGCGAGCAGGTCAGGAATCTTGGCAACCGCTTCACCAAAGCTCACCGCATCCAACTCCAACGGCGCCAAGGGCACATCGGCACGGGCCATGTCGGTACCCACTTTCAGCGATCGCGGAATACCCTGCACCAACAAGGCGAGGAATTTCACGTTAGGCCGACCACCCAAGGCGTTGATCACCGCCACACGGGCGCCAGGGCGAATCTGTGGCTGACCATCAGACGCCGCCTCAAACGACAGCAACGGCAGGCTCAGGTCACGCCAGGCCATTTGCCCGAGAAACCAGGCCGGCATACCGGGGGTTACTTGCGGCGCGCGATAGGGAATCAGTTCGGCCACCGCCACGTTAGGCAGCAGTAGGGTACGGTCGGCCAACGGCACGAGCAGGCCGGTGATGCTGGTAGCGGTGGACGTAGTGGTGGTGGTGACGGCTTGGCTCATGGGGAAATCCTGTCGGCGCTATCAGGCGCACTGTGCCGCTAAATGATTGACCAGCGTTTCCGCCAGCTCGCGCGGGTCGCCGCTGTAGGCGCTGTAGCCACCTTCACGCAGGCTGTCGGGCATGCTGGCGCAGGCGCAGCTTTCGGCGCGCTGGGTCCAGATTTCACCGCCCTGACGTTTGACATAGGCGGCGGCGGCGCTGCCGTCGCTGCCCATACCACTAAAGGCAATAACACCACTCAAGGCACCGAAGTGCTGAGCGAGGTTAAGCATCATCTGGTCGATGGACGGGCTGTAGGGTTCCGGCCAGCCACGGTCGGCGATTTGCATCACGCCGTCTTCGGCAAAACCCAACTCATGCTGAATCGGCGCCACTACCACTTCACCGCAACGCACCGCGTCGCCGTGGCGCGCGGGGTTCACATGCCACTGGCTATGGCGGCCAACGGCTTGCGGCAACGTCGCTTCAAAACTGGCATCGATATGCTGGGCGTAGATAAAACCAATCGGCAAACCACCGGGCAAGGCGTCGAGAAACGCCTTTACCGCAGCCGGTCCGCCCAGCGACGCGGCCAACAACCACACCTGCCGTGCCGGCGCACCGGCGGCCAGAGGCGTATTGGCCAAGGCATGCGGCAAGTCCAAGCGCGGTGGGCGCTGGCCTTCATCAAACAAGGCTTGCAGGCTGGGGCCGACTGCTTGAGTCGGGTCGCCGACCAGACGCTTGAGCTTGCCGACCAGGCGGCGTTCCCAGCGTGGGTAGTTTTCCGAATGACGCTCCGGGGCATGGCCTTCGCCAAATAACACCGGTACGTCAGCGCACTCCAGCAGGGTGTCGATCAGCGGCGAGTCATCGGACTGCGCCAAATCCACCAGCCATAGGTCTGCGCTGCAGGCCGCCAGCGCGTCAGCATCCAGGCGCGCCGGGTCGGTATTAAGAACCACGTTATAGCCGCTGCCAGTTAACGCCTGTTGCAGCACGTGGCGCTGCAACGAGGTGTCGGCCAGCACGGCAATGCGCGCGGTGGCTTTCTCGGTCATATGCGTTTAACCGGGTGTTCGGCCACCAGCTTGGCAATGGTTTCCAGCAGCAGCGACTCTTGGTAAGGCTTGCCGAGGTAGTCGTTGACGCCAATGTTCATCGCCCGCTCGCGGTGTTTTTCACCGGTACGCGAGGTGATCATGATGATCGGCAGGTCTTTGAGGTTTTCGTCGTGGCGTACCAGGTTGGCCACTTCAAAACCGTCCATGCGCGGCATTTCGATGTCCAGCAGCATGATGTCCGGTTTGTGTTCTTGTAGCAGCGAGATGGCGTCGACACCGTCTTTGGCGGTCAGCACGTTCATGCCGTTACGTTCCAGCAGACGGCTGGTGACCTTGCGCACGGTCACCGAGTCATCCACCACCATCACCAGCGTTGGCCGTTCAACTTCCACTTCCACCGGCAACGCAGCGCGGTTAACGGTGCGGGTTTGCAGCTGGTTAAGCAGGTGCGCATGGCGAACCCGAATGGTCGCCAGCAAGTCGAGAATCACCACCACGCGACCGTCACCGAGGATGGTCGCACCGGAGATACCGTGCACCCCGGCGAACTGCGGGCCGAGGCTCTTCACCACGATCTCGCGGGAACCGGCCAGGGAGTCCACTTGCACCGCTACAGCGTGGTCGCTGTCACCGGCAGCGGCAAGCTTTGGCCGACCAGCTTCGGTTGTTGGCCGTTGTTCAGCAGATCGCCCAGGTAACGCAGCTCATACGCTTGGCCGGCGTATTCAAAACGCGGTGCATCCGGTGCGTAGTAGGCTTCCAGCTCGTACGGGGAAACCCGCACGATACCTTCAATGGTGTTCAACGGAATGGCGTACAGGTCTTCACCGGACAACACCATCAACGCGCGGTTTACCGACACGGTAAATGGCAGGCGAATACGGAAGGTGGTGCCCTCGCCCGGCGTCGACTCGATGCTCATGGAGCCACCGAGTTGTTTCACCTCGGAGTGCACCACGTCCATGCCCACGCCACGGCCGGAGATCTGGGTGACCTTCTCGGCGGTGGAGAAGCCGGCTTCCAGAATAAATTGCAGAATTTCGTGGTCGCTGAGGTCCGACGCGGTATCCATCATGCCGCGCTCGATGGCCTTGCGGCGCACGGCTTCAAGCTTGATGCCACCGCCATCGTCAGCCAGGGTCAGGACGATATCGCCGCCCTCACGCCCCAGGCTCAAGCGAATATTGCCCTGCTCGCTTTTGCCCGCCGCGCGACGTACATCGCTTGGCTCGATACCGTGGTCGACGGCGTTGCGCAGCATATGTTCCAGCGGCGCCACGATGCGTTCGAGAACGGTACGGTCCATCTCACCATCGGCGTTGCCGACTACGAAATCGACCTGTTTGCCCAGCTCGCTCGCCACCTGACGCACGATACGGCGCAGACGCGGCACCAGGCGGTCGAATGGCACCATGCGCGTGCGCATCAGGCCTTCTTGCAGTTCGGTGTTAACCCGCGCCTGTTGCAGCAACAGGGTTTCCGCATCGCGGTTACGCGCGGCGAGGGTTTCTTTCAGTTCCAGCAAGTCGGAAGCGGACTCGAACAGTGCGCGCGAAAGCTGCTGCAACTGCGAGTGACGGTCCATTTCCAACGGGTCGAAATCTTCGTAGCCCACGCGCTCGGCTTCGAGCTGAATGCGGCTGATGATCTGCGATTGGGTTTCGATGTCGAGGCGGCGCAACTGGTCGCGCACACGGTCGATGGTGGCTTCCATTTCACCGAGGGTGAAACCGAAGTCACTGACCTGCTGCTCGACTCGACCACGGAAGATCGAGGTTTCACCGGCCAGGTTAACCAGGCCTTCGAGCAAGTCAGCCGGTACTTTCACCAACTCTTGCGGCGCACGGCGCGCGGCGGCGTCCAACGCTGCTTCCTGGGCGCGGCGCACAAACGGCAACACCTTGGCCGCAACGGGTGCGGAGGAGAACTGGCTGGCTGCGACAATCGGATTGGCCAGGGTGTGCAACGCCGGCAGTTTGCTGGCGACGGGCGCCGCTGCTGGCTCGACATCGCCGTCCAGGTTCGCTGCATGTTCGAGCTGGCTGGCCGCTTGGTCCGCAAGGTCAGCGGCCAAGCTTTCATTCATGCGCTGACGCAGTTGGTCGAGCTCGCCTTGCAGGCCTTCGAAGCCGGACTGCACGTCGAGGAACAGGCTGTCTGGCCATGGCGCGCCTTGTTGCTGCGCTTCGGTCAGGTGCTGTTCAAGGTTGTGGGTCAGATCGCCGAGGGTCTTCTGCCCGGCCAGACGCGCACCGCCTTTAAGGGTGTGCAGAATGCGCAGCATGTCGTCTATTGCAGCGCTGTCATCACGCTTCTCTTCCCAACGGCCGATGGCGCTTTCCATGCTTTCCAGCAGGTCGTCGGCCTCCTCGAGGAAGATATCCAAGATGTCGTCGTCTTCAACGTCATCCACAGATTCTTCGGCGGCGGCAACCAAATGCACGCTGGAAGGGATGGTCAGCTGCTCGTCGGGGTTGGCACGAAAGCGTTTGATCAGTTCAATCAGTGCGTCGCCGCTCGGTACCGCGCGCTTGTCACGCACCGCTTCAAGCATTTCAGCCAGGCGGTCGTGGCAGCTTTGCAGCAGCGTAAACAGACTTGGGCTGGCACGTAGACGGCCATCACCAAGGCCTTCGTAAAGGAATTCCAGCTCGTGGGCCAGGTCGCCAATTTCGCGAATCTCGGCCATCCGCGCACCACCCTTGAGGGTGTGCAGGTCGCGCTGCAACGACTCCAGCTCCAGGCTGTTATCGAGGTCATCTTTCCAGCGCTGCAGAGCGGCGCTGGAGCTGTCGATAATGTCGAACCCTTCTTCGAGGAAGATTTCCACCAGCTCCGGGTCGCGGTCGTCATCGAAGGCGGTCGGCGCTGGGGCTTCGTAAACCGGCGGCTGTTGCTGCACCACAGGTTCAGCAATGGGCTCAGGCTCGAATGCAGTGAGCTCGACTTCTTCGGCAACTGGCTCGTTTACCTCGACGGCGAGCAACTCGGCTTCTGGCAGAAATTCACCGTCCAGCGCCTGGGCTTCTTCAAGCAGCGCTTCGGGCGACTCAACAACAAACTCAGGGCCAGCCGCCACTTCTTCGAAGCTGATCACTTCTGGTTGCAGCTCGTCGCTAATCGGTTCAACCAACGGCAGTGCTTCGAGCTCGTCTTCGGCGGCAGGCAGTTCGGCTTCTTCAACGGTCAGTTCGGCTTCGACGCTGGGTACTTCTTCTAGCGGTTCAAGATCGGCAAGGTCGAGCTCTTCAACCGCCAGCGTCTGCGCCGGCAGCTCGTCGAAGCTCACTTCTTCCAGGGTCAGTTCGTCTTCCAGCGGCAACACCACGGCTGCGGCGGAAAGGCTTTTACCGCCGCCTTGGCGGAAGTCTTTGATGTCTTGAATCAGTTTTGCCGGGTCGAGCAGCGGCTGCTGCGCCTGCAATTGTTCGAGCAAAATCGCCAGCTTGTCGTGGCTGCGTTGCAGCAGCCCGGCCAGCACTGGCGAATAGCTGTAACGACGGTCGACCAGGCCTTCGTAAAGGGTTTCCAGCTCATGGGCCAAATCGCCAATTGGGCGAATGGCGGCCATGCGCGCGCCACCTTTAAGGGTGTGCAAATCGCGCAGCAGGGAGGACAACGCCAGGTTGTTTTCCGGGTCGCCCAACCAACGGTCCAACGCTTGGCCGGAGCTTTCGAGAATATCTACCGCTTCTTCGAGGAAGATTTCGACCATCTCGTCGTCGAGCGGGTCAGCCGCTACCACAGGGGCAGCAGTAACCGGTGTCGGCGCGGGCTCAATGGCGGCCAGTTCCTCAACAGCCGGTAGCAGGTCTTCTTCGGCGGGCAATTGTTCAACATTGGGCAGGGCATCAAAGGCCGACAGGTCGTATTCCTGCTCAGGCTCATCAGCGGCCGCACCGTTGCTCCACTCGGCCATTTCCAACTCGGCAGTGGCAGCATCCAACTCAACAATATTCAGCCCGGCTTCGCCATCAGGGGTCAGCAGTGCCAGGGTTTGCGGATCAAGGGCTTCGCTAAGCAGCACACGCAGGGCTTCTACGCGCTGCGGCTCGGCGCTTACCTGCAGACCCGCAGCCACCTGATCCATCATGCTGATCAGCGCTTCGTGGGCGGCTTCGGCTTCACTGAAGAAACGTTCGCTAACAGCCAAGCTGCCTTCTTCGACGGCACCATAGAGGTCCAGCAGGGCCTCGCACAGCTCATCAATTTGCGGCAATTCAGCCATTTCGGCGCCACGGCCGAGGGTGGTCAGTTCATCCAGCAGCGCGCTGAGTTCCTGGCGCTCGGTCGGGTGCTCGCGCCACTTACGCAGCAGGTCTTCGGCGTCCAGCAGGATATCCATGCCTTCGGAGAGGAAGATGCCGATCAGCTGCGGATCGCGCTTGTCGGTGCCTTCCGGGTCATGGCGTGCCGACTGGGCACTTTCCAGACGCTCGTGGTGCAGTTTATTAACCCGCTCCAGGAACTCCGCAGCGCCCGCAATCGGCGCCAGCGGATTGCTTTCCAACTGGTCCAGCCCCAAGCGGAACAGTTGCTCAGCGGTGTGCAGCAGCTCCGCTTCAGCCAGGTCGAACGGGATCAGATTGGTCTTGAATTCTTTTGCCAGCTTTTCCAGCGGGGTAGCGATTTCGGCAATCGGCAGAATGCCGGCCATATGGGCGCTGCCCTTGAGGGTGTGCAAGGCGCGCTGCAAGTTATCGGTGATTTCCTGCGGCAGTTCCTGAGCGCAGTCGGCAAGGAAGCCCACCAAGGTATCCAGGTGCGTTTCTGCTTCGTTGCGGAAAATCTCGATCAGCTGTGGGTCGAGCGCTTCAATATCAGCGCTCGCGACAGCAGCGCCTCCTACAGCAGCGATTTCGCCCACGGCGTCAGCTGCCTGCACGGTCGCCGGGGCTTCAGGTTTTGGGCGGCGCTGACCTCGTGCCAAGGCATGGGCGGTGGCAGCCAAGGCATCGACGTCGTCACGCTGACGTTGGGCTTTGGCGGCAAATTCGTCGACCAGGGACGGCATGATTGCCACCACGTCGGCGATCACTTCCTGCACGTCTTCGTCGGGCTGGATGCTGCGATCCAACACGCGGTTCAGCAGGTTTTCGATGGCCCAACCGAGCTCGCCAATAATCAGCGCACGGACCATCCGGCCACTGCCCTTAAGGGTGTGGAACGCACGGCGCACTTCGGTAAGCGCAGTTTTGTTCTCGGTGTCTGCACGCCATTGCGGCAAGTATTCGGCGATGGTTTCCAGCACCTCACCGACTTCTTCGATAAAGACTTCCAGCAGGTCTTCGTCGATCGGTTCTTCACCTTCCGGCGGCGGCACCAGGCTTGGCGGCACGTCCTGCGCAGGCGGGTTAATCGCTTGCACTGGCGCGGCCATAACGTCGGCCATCGACAGCGGTTTTTCCAGCGCCGGGGCAGTTGCTTCAACTTCTGGCTCGGCACCCGGCAGGTCAACTTCCGGCAACTGCAACTCGGCCAGCTCGGCCTCGTTCCAGTCGGCAGGGTTGTCGTCTGATTCGGCGAAACTCAGCTCATCCAGATCCAGGGCAGTATCAGCACGCCATTCAATAGGTTCTTCGCTCAACTCCAGGTTGGGCAAATCAACCAACTCCGAAGGGGCATCAAAGGCGCTCAGCTCAACGACCTCGCCAGGCGCTGCAGGCAATGCTTCGAGGGTCCAACTGTCTTCCAAGCTCAGCTCAGCGTCATCCGCAGGTTGCGCGGTGTGCAGCGCTGCAGACGAATCAGCAGCGGGCAGATCTTCCAGGGAAAACTCAATACCGCCAGCGTCACCGCCAGCAGCTGAGTTTTGCGTGTCAGCCAGGGGCAGATCTTCGAGGCTAAAGCTCTCTTCAATTACGCCAAAGTCAGACTCAAACGAGGACGGCTCGGTTTCCAATACCAGGTCGACACTAGGCTCGGCGGCGAGCTCTGGCTCAAGCGGCTCATCGGCCAGCACTTCGATGTCGTGCATCGGGTCGGCCAGCGGCGCGAAGGCTTCCGGCTCGTCAACGCGGTCGAGGATCGACGGTTTTTCTTTGAGCGGGTAACCCAGGGTTTCCAGGCTTTCTTCGGCGACATCGAGAATCAGGTCGCCTTGGGCAGCGTGGTCTTCGCTCAAGCGTTCGAGGTAGTACTCAACGCTGGTGATGGCATCAGCCAGGGTGTCCAGGCTCTGCCAATTGGGCACGGCTTTGCGCGCCAGCAGTTGTTCCTGGATATAGCGGTTGCAGGCTTGCAGCAGCGCCGCAGCACGCTCCAGTGGAATCATCGCCAGGCCGCCACGGGCTTGGGTCAGCAACTCTGGCACGCGGGCCAGGTGCTCGTGGTTCCACTGCGAGGCAATAAATTCGATGATCGCGTCTTTGGCCTGTTCCAGACCGTTGCGCGCTTCTTTAATGACCAACTGGTGAATCTGCCCGACGTCAGTGGTGGGCAGATGGCTTTCTTCGCGACGGCCGTCTTCGGCGGGGCCAACCATACCGGCCAGGGTCGCTTCGACGTACAACAGCGCGCCGGCAACATCCATCAACACCGCATCGCTAGGTTCACGCTGGCCGAGGGACAGGCCGTGGACCACATCGATCTGATCGAGGATTACTTTGCGCGGCTGGCCAAAACCCAATACCGCCAGGGTGTCGGCGATTTGTTTGAGCGGGGCCAGTTGGCTGTCGAGCTCGGCCACTTTGCTGCGGTCGCTGCGCACGAACAGGTCGAGGCTGTCTTTAACCCGCACTAACTCTTCGCACAGGGCGGCAACGACTGAACGCATGGCGTCGCGGTCAGGACCAGCCAAACGGGCGCGCTCTTCGTCGACGATATCGTCGTCGGGCAGCGCTTCGTCGAGGCGGTATTGTTCCTTGAGGTGGCGGATACGCGGCGATTGCGTGGTGGATTTGGCGACGTAGAACAGCAGGTTCTTGGTCAGCTCATCCGGCGCTGCCTGGTTGATGCCGTCGGCACCTTGTTCCAGCAGGCGTTTGAGTTCTTTGTCGACCTGACGCAGCAAGGTACGCACGGAAGCACCGTTAAGCACGCTGCCGTTGGACAGGCCTTCAACGATACCCGAGGCGATCTGCCACAGCGGCCCCAGCGGGGCGTCTTTACACAGGACTTCCAAGCGGGCGAACACACGGGCCATGTAGCCGAGGTTGGTGCCCAGGTCTTGGTTGCGGATGACGCCAATCAGGGCCATCTGCAGCATTTGCCGCAGCTTGCGCAGCAGCACGGGGAGTTCAGCGGTGCGCAGTTGTGCCAGGGAGTCCGCCGACAAAGCCGGCTGACGCACGGTCATGTCTGGCGAGAACAGGCTGGTTTCCGACAGGAGTTTTTCGCCACGGGCCGAACGCAGGTCGTTCAGCAGCGGCAATACCACCATCGGCAGGTCGCGGCGCGCGGTTTGAATGCGGTCGAGGTACACCGGCAGCTGCAGAATGGCCTGCATCAGCACTTCCAGAGCTTCGTTCTGGTTGCTGACGCGGTTTTCCATCAACGCCTGAGCCAGGTGTTCCATTTCTTCGGCGAGCAAGGCTGCGCCGTAGAACTCCACCATTTGCAGAGTGCCATGCACCTGGTGCGCATAGGTCAGGCAAAAACGCATGCGCGTTGAGTCCTCGGGGTTCTCAACGAACGCCTCAAGGGCCTGCCGTGCCTGTTTCAGGGTTTCTGCGATCTCGCCTTTAACCCACTCCAGGGCGACATAATCGTGCCGATCACCCATAGCAACTCCACTCATAAACCGCACGTTA
>LNAP01003155.1_pt1 | contig 23974 bp, 16 predicted proteins | sample 602601 | NCBI WGS metagenome assembly LNAP01 (sample SAMN02440304, study PRJNA202911) | soil metagenome | biome: Subtropical and temperate rainforests or woodlands; isolation source: soil samples (1 kg each in a 20% v/v slurry with milli Q water) were... ...
GGCGTTCGCCGACAAGCAAGAAACCCCGTTCGTGGTGATCGACACCGCGATGATCAGCCAGGCCTACGATGACCTGCGCGCCGGTTTCGAATTCGCCAAGGTCTACTACGCGGTCAAGGCAAACCCGGCGGTGGAAATCATCGACTTGCTCAAAGAGAAAGGCTCGAGCTTCGACATCGCCTCGATCTACGAGCTGGACAAAGTGCTGAGCCGCGGCGTCAGCGCCGATCAGATCAGCTACGGCAACACCATCAAGAAATCCAAGGACATCCGCTACTTCTTCGAGAAGGGCGTGCGCCTGTATGCCACCGACTCCGAAGCCGACTTGCGCAACATCGCCAAGGCCGCACCGGGCTCGAAAGTCTACGTACGCATCCTGACCGAAGGCTCGACCACCGCCGACTGGCCTCTGTCGCGCAAATTCGGCTGCCAGACCGACATGGCCATGGACTTGCTGATCCTCGCCCGTGACCTGGGCCTGGTGCCGTACGGCATCTCCTTCCACGTAGGCTCGCAGCAGCGCGATATCAGCGTCTGGGACGCCGCGATCGCCAAGGTCAAGGTGATCTTCGAACGCCTGAAGGAAGAAGACGGCATCGTACTGAAGCTGATCAACATGGGCGGTGGCTTCCCGGCCAACTACATCACCCGCACCAACAGCCTGGAAACCTACGCCGAAGAAATCATTCGCTTCCTCAAGGAAGACTTCGGCGACGACCTGCCGGAAATCATCCTGGAACCAGGCCGCTCCCTGATCGCCAACGCCGGCATCCTGGTCAGCGAAGTGGTGTTGGTCGCCCGTAAATCCCGCACCGCCGTCGAGCGTTGGGTATACACGGACGTGGGCAAGTTCTCCGGCCTGATCGAAACCATGGACGAAGCCATCAAGTTCCCGATCTGGACCGAAAAGAAAGGCGAGATGGAAGAAGTCGTCATCGCCGGCCCAACCTGCGACAGCGCCGACATCATGTACGAAAACTACAAGTACGGCCTGCCGCTGAACCTGGCGATCGGTGATCGCCTGTACTGGCTGTCGACCGGCGCCTACACCACCAGCTACAGCGCGGTTGAATTCAATGGCTTCCCGCCGTTGAAGTCGTTCTACGTGTAAGCGCTACACGCCGAAATCAAAAAGCCCATGACGAGTCATGGGCTTTTTTGTGCCTGAAATTTTTTGTACCTGATCGTTCCCACGCTCTGCGTGGGAACGATCTGTCTTCAGGTGTGCCTACAGTTCGGCGCAACGTTTGGCGTAGTCGTCGGCCATTGCGTGAATCCGGGGCTCGGTTGCGCCCATGAGCGCCTGGCTTGCCACCCGAAGAAAGTTCAGATTGCCATTGGCCAATGCCTTGCGTAGCCAGACCAATGCAGTATCGATACTCCCCTCTGCGGCCAACACCGCCGCAAAACTGAACTGCCCACGAAAATCCCCTCCCTCTGCCGAGCGCCGATACCAGTCCCGAGCCGCTTGGGGATCTGCCGGGCAAACACGCCCCTCTTCCAGATAGCGTCCCAGCAGGTTCATCGATTTCGCGTGGCCAAGCTCGGCAGCGCGGCGATACAGGTTCAGCGCCGACGATTGATCCTCAGCCACCCCACGCCCGGTCGCCAGCAGATTGGCGTAGTTGTACATCGCCCAATCCAGCCCCGCTTCTGCGGCGATTCGATAATGCCGGGCAGCCGCCGCTGCATCGGCCACACACCCCCAGCCGTGTTCGTGACATCGCCCCAGCATGTTGCGGGCCATCAGGTGCCCTTGTCGGGCGGCGATGTCGAACCAGCGCAACGCCAGCGGTTGATCCTGGGCGATTCCATTTCCGTCCAGCAGGATCTGCCCAAGCAGCGCCTGGGCATCGACAAGCCCCTCGCGGGCTGCTGCTACGATCGCCTGGGCCGCACGGGCCGGGCTTTCGTCGAGCATGGCTTTGAGACGGTCTCCATCGAGTACCTCTTGGCGGCGCAATTGAAAACTCATACCTCGACCCAACGGCGCAACAGGTTGTGATACGTGCCCGTCAGGCTGATCAATGACGGGTGATCTGGCACGTCCTGGGTCAACTGCCGGATCGCCCCGTCCATCTCGAACAGCAGCGCACGCTGGCTGTCTTCGCGCACCAGGCTCTGGGTCCAGAAAAACGAGGCGTAGCGCGTACCACGGGTGACGGCGTTGACCTTGTGCAGGCTGGTGCCGGGGTACAGCACCATGTCACCCGCCGGCAACTTCACCCGCTGGGTGCCGTAGGTGTCCTGGATTTCCAGCTCCCCGCCGTCGTAATCCTCAGGTTCGCTGAAGAACAAAGTGGCCGAGAGGTCGGTGCGCACCCGTTCGATACTGCCCTTGGGCTGACGCACCGCGTTGTCGATGTGGAAATCGAAACTGCCGCCAGCCGTGTAACAGTTCAGTAACGGAGGAAACACCTTGTGCGGTAACGCTGCTGACATGAACTGCGGGTTTTTCCACAGCCGCTCCAGCATGGCCGCGCCGATTTCCTTGGCCAGCGGGTGGCCTTCCGGCAACTGCAGATTGTGCTTGGCCTTGGCCGACTGGTACCCGGCCGTGATCTTGCCATCAGCCCAATCGGCCTGTTGCAGAGCCTCGCGAATGCGCTGCACTTCTTCTTTTTCGAACAGGCCGGGAATGTGCAGCAGCATGGGGCAAGCACCAGAAAGCAAAGGGATGCCAATGGTATTGATTCTTATTGCCCTTGTAAAACCCGCGAGACGAACGAAACAGTAAAAACCGTAAGGCTAAATTGTAAAGATTGTAAATTCAGTGCGAATAGTAATTTTTCGCAATTGATACAAATACGTGTTTACACTATATTCCGCCGCCTCAAATCCTTGGGGAGGGGAATAAAAATGTCACGCCAACAACCACAACTACCGGTCAGTTCACCGCGTTTACTCGCTTCTGCAATTGGCGTGGCGATCACTGCCGGCTCTGCGGGCCAAATGGTTTTCGCGGCGGAAAAAACCAACGAGCAGGCACCGAGCAACACGATTTCCCTCGGCGCAACCGCGATCACCGGCGAAGCCCAGGATGAGACCTCCTACAACGTCGAAAAAGCCTCCTCGCCCAAGTACACCGCGCCCCTGGTAGACACTCCGCGCTCGATCACTGTCATCCCGCAACAAGTCCTCAAGGACACCGGCGCCCTGAACATGCAGGACGCACTGCGTACCGTCCCGGGCATCACCTTCGGTGCCGGTGAAGGTGGCAACCCTCAGGGCGACCGTCCGTTCATCCGCGGTTTCGATGCCCAGGGCGATACCTACCTGGACGGCGTGCGCGATACCGGTTCGCAGAGCCGTGAGATCTTTGCCGTTGAATCGATCGAAGTCAGCAAGGGCCCTAACTCCGCCATTGGCGGTCGCGGCGCTGCCGGTGGCAGCATCAACCTGGTGAGCAAGAAAGCGCATCTGGGCGACTCGTTCGACGGTGGCTTTACCTGGGGTTCGGACCAGACCCAGCGTTACACCATGGACGGCAACTACCAGTTCTCCGACACCGTTGCCGGTCGCCTGAACCTGATGAGCCACGAAAGCAATGTCGCCGGTCGCGAAAGCGTCGACTACGATCGCTGGGGCGTCGCGCCTTCTCTGGCCTTCGGCCTGGGCACCGACACCCGTGTCAACCTTGACTACTACCATCTGGAAAGCAACGACACGCCAGATTCGGGTATTCCCTACACCATCCCGGCCGGTGGCTCGGCTGCCCGCACCAAGTCCAATCCGGACAAGCCCTATGCCGGCGGCGATAGCAGCAACTTCTACGGCCTGACCGATCGTGACTTCCGCAAGGGTCGTACCGACACCGCGACCATCGCCATCGAGCACGACCTGAACGACGCGTTGACCGTCAAGAACACCCTGCGCCACGGCAGCAGCATGCAGGACTACATCCTGACCCAGCCGGACGACAGCAAGGGCAACGTCAACAACGGTACCGTGTGGCGTCGGGCCAACACCCGCGTCAGCAACACCGATACGACGACCAACCAGACCGACCTGTTTGGTGATGTCTACATCGCAGGCTTCAAGAACAGCTTCGCGACCGGTATCGAGTTGAGCCGCGAGGAAAGCAAGAAGTCCTCATATACCGTCAACACCGACACCACGCCAGGGACCACTCCAGTCACCACCACGTGCAACCCGGCAATCATCGGCGCACCCAGCGGCTACAACTGCACCTCGCTGTCGAACCCGAACCCGAACGATCCATGGAACGGTTCGATCACCCGCAACTACGCCGGCACCGACACCACGGGTAAAACCTATGCGCTTTACGTGTTCGACACTCTGACATTGTCCGAACAGTGGCTGGTGAACATGGGCCTGCGCTACGACCATTTCGACACCGACTACAAGACCTACAACGCCGCAGGCACCACGACCTTCAAGGGCGATGACGTCAGCGAATTCGTAACCGGTCAGTTCGGTGTGGTCTACAAACCAGCGGAGAACGGCAGCATCTATGCGTCCTACGCAACGTCCGCGATACCTCCGGGCTCCACGCTTGGCGAAGGTCAGGATGGCAACCCGCTGGGCGGCACCCCGGATCGCAACGGCAACCTGCTGAAAAGCGACATGGAGCCGGAAACCACCAAGAACTACGAAATCGGTACCAAGTGGGACCTGCTCAACGATCGCTTGTCGCTGACTGCCGATATCTTCCGCACCGAAAAAGACAACGCCCGCGTCCAGGTCGATACCACCACATACGAAAACGCTGGCAAGACCCGCGTCCAGGGTGTCGAGCTTTCGGCCACTGGCAAGATCACCGACAAATGGCAAGTCTTCGCCGGTTACGCCTACATGGACAGCGAGCAAGTCGACGGTGGTGACCTGCCGGCAAACAAAGCCAACGACGGCAACGAACTGCCTAACACGCCAAAAAACAGCGCCAGCCTTTGGACGACCTACCAGGTCACGCCAAGGCTGACCATCGGTGGCGGTGCGTTCTATGTCGACGACGTGTTCGGTAACGTGGCCAACACCACCATGGTCAATGACTATGTGCGCTACGACGCGATGGCCGCGTACAAGCTGACCAAGAACATCGACCTGCAGCTGAACGTGCAGAACCTGACCGACGTTACCTACTACGACAAGGCGTTCTCCAACCACTTCGCCAACCAGGCGGCGGGCCGGACTGCCTTGTTGAGCACCAACTTCCACTTCTGATAACAGAAGCATGGACACAAACCTGTAGGAGCTGCCGCAGGCTGCGATCTTTTGATCTTCGGCGATTGCACCACCGCCCAAAATCAAGATCAAAAGATCGCAGCCTGCGGCAGCTCCTACAGGGGTCAGGCCCCGTTCATCCAGGTGAACGGGGCTTTTGTGTGTAAAGGGAATGTTCCTCGATAACCCACGGCATAATGCGCGCCGTGATGACTATTTTTAAACGAGCAAGGCGAGCGACGTGTTGAAGAAAACCCTGTTCCAGTTGCACTGGTTTTTTGGCATCAGCGCAGGTCTCGTCCTGGCCCTGATGGGCATTACCGGGGCGACGGTCTCGTTTCAGGATGAAATCCTGTACGCGCTGAACCCTTCCGTGTTGCAGGTCCAGAAACAAGTCGCCGGCGTGCTGCCACCGGCTGACCTGGTGGAGAAGATCGAGGCGGCGACGCAGATGAAAGTGGCGATGCTCTCGGTCGGCATCGACAGCGACGTTGCCGCAAAAGTGTTCTTCACCCCGCCAGCGGGCGAGCGTCGCGGCCCCATGCGTTACGTCGACCCGTACACCGGCGAACTCCTGGGCGACGCCACCGGCCAAGGCTTCTTCGGCCTGATGTTGCAACTGCACCGCTTCCTCGCCATGGGCGATACCGGCCGGCAAATCACGGGCGCCTGCACCCTGATCCTGGTGTTCTTCTGCCTGTCCGGCCTGTACCTGCGCTGGCCTCGCCAGTGGAAAAGCTGGCGCGCCTGGCTGACCCTCGACTGGAAGAAAAAAGGCCGCAGCTTCAATTGGGACTTGCACTCGGTTGCCGGCACCTGGTGCCTGGTGTTTTATCTCCTGGCCGCGCTGACCGGGTTGTCCTGGTCCTACGAGTGGTACAACAAGGGCCTGACACGCCTGCTCTCCGATTCGCCACAGAATGAACGTGTTCGCGGTGGACGCGGCCCTGGGCCAAGCGGTCCGGCACCGGTGGTCGACTACTCGGCGATGTGGAGCAGCATCTACAGCGCTGCCGGTCCCGACCTGAGTTTCTACAACACCCGCATGCCGTCCGTGGCCGGGCAACCGGCAACTGTTTTCTACCTGTTGAAGAACTCGCCCCACGACCGCGCGCTGAACCAGATCACCCTGGACCCGGTGACCGGCGCGATCAAACGGCATGACCGCTACAGCGACAAGAGTTTCAAGGCGCAGTTGTTGACCAGCATCTACGCGCTGCACGTGGGCAGCTATTTCGGCATCGTCGGGCGCATCGTCCTGACGCTCACGGCCCTGAGCATGCCGCTGTTCTTCGTCACCGGATGGCTGCTGTACCTGGATCGTCGACGCAAGAAACGCCAGATCAAGGACGCCCGCAAAGGCCTGGCACAACCCGACAGTAACACCCCGGCCTGGCTCATCGGTTTCGCCAGCCAGAGTGGCTTTGCCGAGCAATTGGCCTGGCAGACCGCCGGCCAGTTGCAGGCGGCGGGCCTGCCGGTGAAGGTGCAGCCACTGGCGGATGTCAGCGAGCAGGACCTGCATGCTTCGAACAACGCGCTGTTTGTGGTCAGCACCTTCGGTGACGGCGAAGCGCCGGACAGCGCCCGGGGTTTCGAGCGCAAGGTGCTGGGCCGGTCGTTAAGCCTCGACAGCCTGAACTATGCCGTGCTGGGACTCGGCGACCGGCAGTATCAACACTTCTGCGGGTTTGCCCAGCGCCTGCACAAGTGGCTGGGCGAGCACGGCGGCAAGACCTTGTTCGCGCCGGTGGAAGTCGACAGCGGCGATCCCTATGCCTTGCGTCACTGGCAGCAGCAACTGGGCCTGTTGACCGGTCAGGCGCCTGTGGGCACCTGGCAAGCACCGAGCTACGAAAACTGGACGCTGGTCCGCAGGGAATTGCTCAACCCCGACAGCAGCGGCTCATCGGTGTACTTGCTGGGCCTGAAGGCGCCAGGTACCAACAGCTGGCTGGCCGGTGACCTGGTGGAGGTGCTACCGCGCAATTGCCCTTGGGCCATCGAGCACTTCCTCGAAGGATTGGGGATCGACGGTCGCGCGACGATTACCCACGAGGGTTTGTCGCAACCGCTGGAACAAGCCCTCGCCAGCCGGCAGCTGCCCGAGAACCGCAGCCATTTGGTCGGCCTGCATGCGCAGTCCCTGGTGGATGCCCTCGTGCCGTTGGCCATGCGCGAATACTCCATCGCCTCGATAGCCGCCGACGGCATCCTGGAATTGATCGTGCGCCAGGAGCTGCACCCTGATGGCACCCTTGGCGTCGGCTCCGGCTGGCTGACCGAACACGCCGCCGTGGGCGGCAGCATCAGCCTGCGCGTGCGGCGCAACAGCGGTTTCCACCTGCCCAATGAACCGGTGCCGATGATCCTGCTGGGCAACGGCACGGGACTCGCTGGCTTGCGTAGCCTGCTCAAGGCGCGCATCGCCGATGGCCAGCAACGCCAGTGGTTGTTGTTCGGTGAGCGCAATCGCGAACACGATTACCTGTGGGAGGAGTGGTTGATTTCCGGCGACTTGCAGCGCCTGGACCTGGCATTCTCGCGTGATCAAGCCGAGAAGATCTACGTGCAGGATCGCTTGCGCGATTCGGCCGAAGAGCTGAAGAAATGGCTGGCGGAGGGTGCGGTGATCTACATCTGCGGCAGTCTTCAGGGGATGGCCGCAGGCGTCGATCAGGTGCTGAACGATGTGTTGGGCACCGCCGAAGTCGAGCGCTTGATCGAACAAGGCCGCTACCGCCGCGACGTTTACTGACCCTACAGTGATCATTCCCACGCTTTGTGTGGGAATGCCTCAACGGACGCTCCGCGTTCGGCTCCGGAAGGGACGCGGAGCGTCCCGGGCTGCGTTCCCACGCAGAGCGTGGGAACGATCAATCTGATTTAACGCCCGGAGCCTGATAGCGCCTACAGGGGGCCAGTGTCAGGCGTTGACGGGTTCCACCGCCATCTCCACCACTTCCGGCCGCTTGACCAGCGCATACACCACCGCCGTCAACAAACTCCCCGCCACAATCGCCAGCAAGTACAGCAATGCATGGTTGATCGCATTCGGAATCGCCACCATGGGGCGCCATCAACTTGCAGCCGAAGTACATCGACAACGCACCGGTCAGCGCACCGCCGGCAATGCTCGCCGGGATCACCCGCAGCGGGTCTTTGGCGGCAAATGGAATCGCGCCTTCGGAGATAAAGCACAGCCCCAGTACCAAGGCCGCTTTACCCGCCTCGCGTTCGGTCTGGGCGAACTTGCGCCTGGCAATGAACGTGGCGATGCCCAGGCCGATCGGCGGCACCATGCCGGCGGCCATGGTCGCCGCCATCGGTGCATAACTCTGCGACGCCAGCAGCCCGACCGAAAACGCATACGCGGCCTTGTTGATCGGCCCGCCAAGGTCGACACACATCATGCCGCCCAGCAGCACGCCGAGCAGAATCGCGTTGGTCGTGCCCATGCTGTCGAGGAAATGCGTGAGCCCGGCGAGCATGCCCGCCACCGGCTTGCCGACCACGTAGATCATCACCAGGCCAGTGAACAGGCTTGCCAGCAAGGGGATGATCAGGATCGGTTTCAGCGCCTCGAGACTCTGCGGCAACCGCGCATAACGATTGATCGCCTGCGCCGCGTACCCGGCGAGGAAACCGGCAATGATCCCGCCGATAAAACCGGCACCCAGGGTGCTGGCCAGCAGGCCGCCGATCATCCCCGGCGCCAGGCCCGGACGGTCGGCAATCGAATAAGCGATGTAGCCTGCCAGCAGCGGCACCATGAGCTTGAACGCGGTGTCGCCGCCGATCTGCATCAGCGCCGCCGCCAGCGTCCCCTCTTCCTTGAAGGCGGTGATGCCGAATACGAACGACAAGGCAATCATCAAGCCGCCTGCCACCACCATCGGCAACATGTACGACACGCCGGTCAACAGGTGTTTGTAGACCCCGGTCTTCTCTTGTTTGACCGGCCCCTTGGCACCGGTCGAAGCGCTTTCCTGCTTGCCTTCGGCCAATGCTTTATTGAGTGTCGCTTCAGCCTGCTTGAGGGCAATGCCGGTGCCGCAACGGTAGATTTTCTTGCCAGCGAATCGCTCGGTGGCCACTTCGATGTCCGCCGCCAGCAGCACCACATCGGCGTCGGCAATCGCTTGGGCGCTCAGCGGATTGCGTGCGCCGACCGAACCCTGGGTTTCCACCTGCAAGTCATAGCCCAAGCGCTTGGCCGCTTGCTGCAAGGCTTCGGCGGCCATGAAAGTGTGGGCGACACCGGTTGGACAGGCCGTCACGGCAACGAGTCGCGGCGCGTTTTTAACGACGGCCACCGGCTCAACCACGGCTTGCGGTGCGACATACACCTGAGCCTCTTCAGCACCACGGCGCAATACCGCTTCGACGTCTTGCAGCGCTTGGGCAGGGGTACTCTGGAACAAACGCTTACCGACAAAACGCGACATATCCACAGGCGCGCTGGTCACCAGCAACACCCACTCGGCCGCCTCGATCGTGGCGGCCGACAGTTGCCGTTCGGGATGTGCCGAATCGCTGATCTCCACGCTGGTGCTCCAGCCCTGACGCTGGGCCGCGGCATCGAGCAACCGGGCGCACAGCACACTGGTGACCATGCCGTTCGGGCAGGCAGTAACAATGGCTAACTTCATGACCAACCCTCTTATTGTTCTGTCAGGGGGCGCACGCGCACGCCCTGTTCGAGCTGCGCCAGTTGCGCTGCATCGCTGATACCGAAGCCGATCTGGGTGACCGCCATCGCGGCAATCGCCGTGGCGGTGCGCAAGGTTTGTTCAGGCGTATCGGCACTGAGCAACCCGTGGAGCATGCCGGCCAACAACGAATCGCCCGCGCCTACCGTACTGGCGACGCTGACTTTCGGCGGCGTGGCATGCAGCGCCGAACCGACGCTGAACCAGTTCACACCCTCGGCACCGTGGGAAATCACCACATGCTCGATGCCTTGGGCGTGCAGGCGACTCGCGGCTTGCGCCTGGGCCAGGACCGACACCGTCTCGCCACCGAGCACTTCAGCCAACTCCTCGGCATTGGGCTTGATCAACCATGGAGCAGCCTTGAGCGCCGCCCGCAATGCTTGCCCACTGGTGTCCAGGGCGACCTTCAAGCCCAGATCATTCAATCGCCCGATCAATGCCTGCAACCACTGCGGGCTGATGCCTTGGGGCAGACTGCCGGCAACCACTACCGCATCATGCCCCGGCGCTATCTGGTCGAGACGCTCGAGCAATGCCTGCTGCGCCGCGGCGCTGACCAGCGGCCCTGGCCCATTGAGGTCGGTGATACGTCCATCGCTTTCCGCCAGCTTTATGTTGCTGCGCGTCTCACCGGGAACACGAATGAACGCATCGACAAAACCGCGTTTGGCGAACAGGTTTTCGAAAGCTTGCTGATTGTCTTCACCGAGAAAACCGCTGACGGTCAATTGATGCCCGAGGTCCGCCAACACCTGCGCCACGTTCACCCCTTTGCCCGCAGCATGGGTGTGCATGGTGTCGCTGCGGTTGACCTGACCGGGTTCCAGGCGCGCAAGCTGGACGGTGAGGTCCAGCGCCGGGTTGAGGGTCAGGGTTAAAATCCTGGCCATTACAAAGCCTCCACTAATGCGCGCACTTCATTCGCGCTGCCCACGGCAAGTGCCTGTTGGGCAAGGGTTTGAGCCTGGGTCAGGCTGAGTTCGCGAACCCGCGCCTTGACCTCGGCAATGCTGCGTGCGCCGACACTGAGTTCATCCACGCCCAAGCCAACCAACACCGGTACCGCCAACGGATCGGCCGCCAACTCGCCGCACACACCGACCCATTTGCCATGGGCATGGGCCGCGCGCACGGTGATGTCGATCAGCTGCAGCACCGCCGGATGCAAGCCATCGGCCTGGGCCGACAAGGTTGGATGGCCACGGTCGATGGCCAGGGTGTATTGCGTCAGGTCATTGGTGCCAACGCTGAAAAAGTCGACTTCCCTGGCCAGCACCGGCGCCAGCAAGGCCGCCGACGGCACTTCGATCATGATGCCCAATTGCAGGTCCGCCACTGGAATTTCCAGGCGCAGGCGTTCGGTCATGTCCCGCGCCTGGCGCCACTCGTCGACGCTGCCGACCATCGGAAACATGATCCGCAGCGGGCGGTTGTCGGCGGCGCGCAACAAGGCGCGCAACTGGGCTTCCATGATCTGCGGCCGTTGCAGGGTCAAGCGAATGCCGCGCACCCCGAGGAACGGATTTTCTTCCTTGGCGATCGGCCAATACGGCAGCGGTTTATCGCCACCGACATCAAGGGTGCGCACCACCAGCGGACGACCGGCCAGGCCATCGAGAACACGGCGGTATTCGGTTTCCTGGGTCGCCTCGTCCGGCGCTTGCGGGTGGGCCATGAAAATCAATTCGGTGCGCAACAGACCAATGCCTTCGGCGCCCTGCTCTACCGCACTGGTGACGCCGGCACTTTCACCGATATTGGCGAACACTTCGACGGCATGGCCATCGGTGGTCAACGCCGGTTGATGGCGTTGTTCGGCGGCGGCCTTCAGGCGTTGCTCGCGGGTATCACGCTCCTGGGTGGCGCGCTGCAAGGTCGCCGCGTCGGCGTCCACATGCAAACGCCCGCGTTGGCCATCGATCAACAGCGGCGTGCCCGGCGCCAGCAGCAACACCGCGGCACCGGCACCGACCAGGGCTGGAATTCCCAAGGCCCGCGCAACAATCGCGCTGTGAGCGGTGGCGCCACCGCGGGCGGTGAGAATACCGGCGACACGGGCCGGATCAAGGCGCGCCACATCGGACGGACCGACTTCGTCCATCACCAGAATGTAGGGCTGCTCAGGTTCATGCGGTGTTTCGACACCACTGAGCTGCGCCAGCACTCGACGGCCGATATCGCGCAGATCGGCGGCGCGCTCGGCGAGCAAGGCGTCCTGCAAGGACTCCTGTTGCCTGGCAGCGGCTTCGATCACCGACATCCACGCCGCTTCCGCGCTTTCGCCCTGCTTGAGACGGGTGTCGACCTCATCGGTCAACTCCGGGTCGTCGAGCATTTCCTGGTGGGTGATGAAAATCTCGCGGATAGCCTTGGCCTTGCTGCGTTCGATCAAGCCGCCGATGTCCTGGCGCACGTGCGCCAGCGCTTGCTTGAGGCGCTCACGCTCGATGGCGGCGGACTCTCCCCGTAGCGGGTAATCGATGGTTTGCAGTACCTGGATATGCGCCGGGCCGATGGCGATTCCCGGAGCGGCGGCGATGGCCTGCACCAGACTGCCCGGCGCCGGGGCGAGCAGTACTTGGGCCACCTCGACGATTTCTTCACGAGGCTGGCTCACCGCTGGCAACGGCTCGACTTCTTCACCGAGGCCCTCTTCAATCGCGGTCAACAGAGCGGGCAAGGCATCGGCGGCGATGCTCGGCTCGGCGATGATTTCCAGCACCTGCCCACGACGGGCGCCCAGGCTGAGCAGTTTGCTCAAGCTTTTCACCGACACCGCACTGTCCTGGCCGTCGACGATGCGGATGCGAATCTCGCCTTCAAAACTTTTCGCCAGTTGCGCGAGGATCTTCGCCGGACGGGCATGCAGACCGTGGGCGTTGGCCAGCGCAATGCGTGCGCTCGGCCAGTCTGCCGGCAACTCGCCGCCGAGCACTTCAAGCACCGCGCGGCAACTGGTGGCACGGCCCAACTCATGGCCGCGACCTTCAATCAGCAACGCACACAGGCGTTCGAGCAACGCTTGGTGGGCCTCGCCCAGGCTGGCCAGGCAAAACAGGCCGCTCAGCGGTTGACCGAGGTAGCGCAGCGGTTTGTCCGGGGTGACGAACGCCAGGCCTGGACGCTTGACCGTTTGTTCACTGTGCAGCCACCACAGCCCATCGCCCAGCGGCAGCGCTTCGACTTGCTGCAACACGGCGGAGAAACCATTGCTGACGCAGTCGGCCTGACGCAGTAACCGCGCGCCACGCCAGACCAGCTCTTCGAAATCTTCGGCAGCGACGCCCAAGCCGATCATCTGCGCATCCAGCGCCAGCTCTTGCGGCGCGCCTTGCAGCAGTTTCAGCAAGGCCTCGGCGCTGCTGGCGCGACGCAAGGCTTGGCCAAGGTCGGTCTCGCCGAGCGCGCGGGTCAGCAGTTGCAGCAGGCGCAGGTGTTCGTCGGATTTGGCGGCAATCCCGATCGCCAGGTAGACGATCTGTCCGTCACCCCAGTCCACGCCGTCGGGGAACTGCATCAGGCGCACGCCCGTGGAAAACACTTGGTCGCGGGTTTCTGGCGTACCGTGGGGGATGGCAATACCTTGACCAAGAAAAGTCGAGCCCTGGGCTTCGCGTGCCTGCAAGCCGGCGAGGTAGCCTTCGTCAACCAGACCATCGTCGACCAGGTGCCTGGCCAGCAGTTGCAGCGCGGCGGATTTATCCACAGCCGACTGGCCCATGGATATCTGCTCTATGGTGAGCTCGAGCATGCTGTCTCCTGTTGGCGCCCTTGGGGCGCCAGGTATTGTTTTTGAATGATTCAGCTTAGGCCTTTGTCTTAAAACAATCTTCGGCGGTTTCACGGCAGAACCGGCCAAAGCAGCCATTAATGTAGAAAATACGCTTGCTGAATCGTTTAATCTAGAGTGATTGGCACGTTACTCGATAATGGTGCATCGTTGAAGCCCAACTTGTCGGATGCGTTGTGACCAAGGTCGCCTGCCTGAATCGGGTAGGATTGGTGAAAATGTCGAGGCAAGCTCGAAAAAACAAGGAATAGCGGGTTGAAACTCAGTGATATAGCCCAGCTGGCCGGTGTGTCCGTCACCACCGCCAGCTACGTCATCAACGGCAAGGCCGAACAGCAACGTATCAGCAGCGCCACCGTTGAGCGCGTGCGCGCGGTCGTCGAAGAACATGGTTTCACGCCTAATCCCCAGGCGGCCGGCCTGCGCAGTCGCCACACCCGGACCCTGGGCTTCATTCTGCCGGACCTGGAAAACCCCAGTTACGCGCGGATCGCCAAGCTCCTTGAACAAGGTGCCCGGGCGCGTGGCTACCAGCTATTGATTGCCAGTTCCGACGATGCACCCGACAGCGAACGGCAATTGCTGCAACTGTTCCGCGCCCGTCGTTGTGATGCCCTGATCGTTGCCAGTTGCCTGCCGCGGGGTGACGACAGCTATCGCCAACTGCAAGCCAAAGGCATTCCGATCATCGCCATCGACCGGGTCATGGAGCCTGAATATTTCTGCTCGGTGATCAGCGATGACCGAGAGGCCAGCCTGCACCTGACCCAAAGCCTGCTTGAGCCGTTGCCCAAGCAGATCGCCTTGATCGGCGCGCGTCCCGAATTGAGCATCAGCCAGGAACGGGCTGCTGGCTTCAAGCAGGCCCTGGTCGGGTACGACGGCGAAGTGCTCATCGAACACGCTGATTCGTTCAGCCGTGAGTGCGGCAAGCAGTTGATGGAAGAACTGATCCAACGCGTAGGACATTTGCCCGAGGCCCTGGTGACGACGTCCTATGTACTGCTTCAGGGTGTGTTCGATGCGTTGCACGATTTCCCGTTGAAAACCCGCCCGCTGCGCCTCGGCACATTTGGAGACACCCAGTTGCTGGATTTCCTGCCGCTGCCGGTGAACGCCATGGCACAACAACACCAATTGATTGCCGACAAGGCGCTCGCACTCGCCCTGGCAGCCATCGAGCAGTCCGATTACCAACCCGGTGTGCTGGCCATCGCGCGGACGTTCAAACAACGTATTCGCCAGGACTGAGCCATGGACCTGATCGACACCCACACCCACCTGGACTTCCCCGACTTCGACGCGGATCGTCAGGCACTGATGGCCCAGAGCCGAGCTCTCGGGGTACGTGAAATGGTGGTATTGGGGGTGTATCAGGGTAATTGGCAGCGCGTCTGGGAATTGGTGCAAAGCGATCCCGACCTGCATGCGGCGTTCGGTTTGCACCCTGTGTACCTGGAGGATCATCGCCCCGAACATCTCACCGAACTGGGCGACTGGCTGGGGCGACTGGCCGGCCATCGCCAGCTGTGTGCGGTGGGCGAGATCGGCCTGGACTACTTCATCGAAACCCTGGACCGCGAACGACAGCAGGCGTTGTTCGATGCGCAACTGCAACTGGCGGTGGATTTCCACCTGCCCGCGCTGATCCATGTGCGGCGCAGTCATGCGGCGGTGATTGCCACGCTCAAGCGTTTCAAGTTGAAACGCGCCGGAATCATCCACGCCTTCGCGGGCAGTCAGGAAGAAGCGCGCGAATACATCAAGCTCGGTTTCAAGCTCGGCCTCGGCGGCGCTGCGACCTGGCCCCAGGCGCTGCGCATGCACCGCGTACTCGCCCACTTGCCACTGGAGTCGGTGGTGCTGGAAACCGACTCGCCGGACATGGCGCCAGCGATGTTCCCCGGCCAGCGCAACAGCCCGGCGCACTTGCCAGCGATCTGCACGGCGCTGGCGCAAATCATGTCGCTCGCCCCGGAACAACTGGCCGCCGCGAGCAGCGCCAACGCCCGTGAACTGTTCAACTGGTAATCAGTCGACGTGGGCCTTGGCGGCCTCGAGAATCAACGTCATGTGCTGACGCTGGCGGGCGAATCGAAGAGCAACGAAGTAGACGAAAATCGCCACCAGTGAAATGTTCAGTTGCTCCACGACGCTGAGCATTCCAATCCATTCCAGTACCAACGCCACCAGCAATGTGCTGCAAATCATGATTAGCAGGCTGGCCTTCAACATGGCTAACGAGTCCAGGGTCTTGAAGCGCCTGATCTGTTTCGGGTCGCTCAGTTGCAGGGCTTTCTGACAGTGGGTACAGGTGAATGCTTCGTTGATTGCAATGGCATTGAGTTGCCAGGGTTTGAGCAATAGCGTGCGCTGGCAATGTGCACAGCGCCCCTGGATACCAAGTGTTGCGACAGCCATAACCGTGCCTCCTCCATGCGGTCAGTGACGTTGATAGTCCTTCATTGAAGACGAAAAAAGCAGTTCCTAAGAAAATAAGGACCTTTCCTACAAAAGAAGAGGATGAGGTACTACAGAAATTTCAGGCGCTCACCAACCTGTGGGACTGAACTCCCACAGGTTGGTGAGATGTCTTCAGACCCGGAAGGCGCTGATCAACTGCTTGAGCTGCACCACCTGCGCCGACAGCGCGCGACTGGCATCCTCCGTCTGGTGCGCACCTTCGGCAGTACGCTCTCCGGCACGATTGATCTCGACAATGTTCTGGTCAATGTCGTGGGCCACGGCGGTCTGCTGCTCCACAGCCGCGGCAATCTGCTGGTTCTGATCGACGATCATGCCGACAGCGCCCAGGATATTGTCCAGGGCTTGCTGGACCTTTTCCGACTGCCCCACCGTTCCATTGGCCATCTCATGGCTGACGCTCATCGCCTTGACCGCGGCCCCAACACCGCCATGCAGCTTGGCGATCATCTGTTCGATCTCTTCGGTCGATTGCTGGGTGCGCTTGGCCAGTGTGCGGACTTCATCCGCCACCACCGCAAATCCGCGCCCCTGCTCACCCGCCCTGGCTGCCTCAATAGCGGCATTGAGTGCCAGCAAGTTGGTCTGTTCGGCAATGCTCTTGATCACCTCCAGCACACGACTGATGGACTGGCTGTCGCTGGCCAGTTGGTTAATCACCTGCACCGACTGGTCGATTTCACTGGCCAGCGCAGCGATGCTGCCCTGCTGCGATTCCACCAGCCCACGACCGCTCGCCGTTTCGTCGTTGACACTGTGGGCGCTGCTGACGGCGGCGGCAGCACTGCGCGCCACCTCAAGGGACGTGGCCGACATCTGATTCATCGCCGTGGCGACCTGCTCGATCTGCGAGCGCTGACCGGCCACGGCCTGGTTGCTTTGCGCGGAGACACTCTCTACTTGCCCGGCTTGGCGCTCGACCTCGCCGACGGTCTGTCCGACACGCTCGATCAAGTCATGGATCTTTTTCACGGTGCCGTTGAACACCTCGCCCAACTCACCCAGCTCATCACGACTGTGGGCGTTGAAAGTGACCGTCATGTCGCCGGCCGCCACTTTGTCCATGACCTCGCCAAGACGCTTGAGGGTGGTGCGGGTCGAGGCGTAGAACGCACCGTACAGATAAAAAATCAGCACAAACACCACCGACAGCGCCACGGCCTGCAGAATCATGTGCGTGCGGTTCTGTTCCAGGCGTTGTTGCAACTGGGTGCCGAGAAATTTCAAGGTGGCTTCATTGAGTTGATAGGTCTGGCCCATCAGCGCCGAGACCTGATCGTAAAAGGCCTGCCATGGTGCATCGAGCGTGTCGGCCATCACCACCTGCTCTTCGAACAGTTCGCTGGCCTTTTTCAACGAGGCCTTGCTGCTGTCAGCCTGGGTCGCCAGGGTTTCGCGTGCGGCGTTGCTCGAGCCCGTTGCGTCCTGCAGCTTCAGGCCGTACTCGGCATGGAGCTTGTCGAGCTGTACCAGCAATTCATCGAAACGCGTGCTCGACGACGAATTGAGAAACCCCTGGCCCAGGGAAGAGGAGCCCAATGCGCGACCTTCACCCAGCATCTGGGTAACGCGCGGAGTGATGTTGGTGACGAGCTCGCTCAGCTGACGCATGTCACTCTGGCTATCGTGGCTGAGACCGGCCTGACTGGCGATGATCTGGCCGAAGACCTGCGCATTGCCGAGCAGCTTGCTGATCAGTGCACTTTTGCTTTGCAGGGACTTTTCCGTCTGCTGCGCTTTGAATGCGTTGATCATTTCATCGCGCTTGGCATCGAACAGCACGACCTGCTCCGGATCGGTGGCCATCGCCGTCAACCCCTGCAAACGTGCCAGGACACCTTGTTCAAGCGTACCGATCTGCGTCTCGACATTTCCCGCCTTGCCCGACTGGCCCAAGGCGACGTTGATCTGCACAAGATTGTTCAGGGTTTCCAGATCACGCCTTAACGCGAGACTGCTACCCAACAGATCCAGGCTCTGCAATTCGACCCGGGTGCCCTGGAACTCGCGATAGGAATCACGCACCAGGTAGAAGTTGGTTACCAGCATCGGCACCAGGAACAGTACGCTGATCAGGCTGAACTTCATGCCGAAGCTCAGGCGGTTCATCAGCGCGACGGCGGGATAGAGCAAGCTCTTCACTGGAAGTCTCCCTTCGATTTCTTATTTTTATTGGCGGGCGCAGCGAGACGGCAGATAGCCAGTATTCGGCGCTATCTCTGTATAGCGTAAATCAGGGGAGATTTTTGTAACTTAAGGTTAACGGAAGACACATTTTAAGAGTGACGGCATTCCCGCGAAGAACGATGACGCGGTGCTACAGACACACCGCGGCGCCTGGTTCGCCGGCAACCCAGCGCCTACGGCAGAACCGTCCACAACGCAAACCCCGCATACCAGAGCACTGCCGCTCGCAGCAGCAACTCCCAGATGCGATCGAGGCTGTTGACGCCTTCAGGCCCGACCACCGGGGCTGGAATCTCACCGGCTACCAGCCCGACCTTTTCGATCAATTGGGCAGCGCTGATGTTCCAGTTCAACAGTTCGTGCAACATCACCCGGCTGACCGCGACAAAGTTGCCGACCAGGGCAAAGCTCGCTGCCAACAGACGCACCGGCACCCAGTCGAATGCATGGCGCAGTTGCGCCGCGCGCTCGACCACAGCCGGGTTTTGCCCGTGTTCTTCGGCCAGCGCCAGCAATCGATAACTCAGCGCGGCCACCGGCCCGAGCAGGAAGTACCAGAAAATGATCGCGAAAAAGCTCTGGTAGGCCTCCCACAGCAAATGCCCTTCGACCCGCTCCAGCAGTTGCTCGGCATTGTCGGCGCAGATGTCCAGGTCACGCTTGGCCACATGAGCCGCCGCTTGCAGGTCTTCGCGACGCCAGGCATCGCGAAAGGATCCTAGCTCCCCCAGCAGGTCACCACGCCCCAGGCTGTAGATCACCACCAGCAAATGCACCGGCAACGCCAACAGACCGTAGGCTACGGGGTCGAGCACCACCAGCAGCAAGCCCAGCACCGCCACTGGAAACAACACCAGCACGGCAAGGACCAGCCACGGCCGCTCTACCAGACGCGGGCTGAGCTCTAGCTTGTTCAGCTCACGAATCCAGCCAGCGTCGTGCTGAACCCGGTGGCGCAGGGCCGAAAACTTCTCGATCCATACCGCCAACAGCAACACCAGAAAACTCATTATCCTTCCTCTTGTGCCAAGGCCGCGCGATAGCGTGCCCAATCGAACGCGGGTCCCGGATCGGTCTTGCGCCCAGGGGCGATATCGCTGTGCCCGCAGATACGCTGCGTGGTGATGGCCGCAAATGCCGATTGCAACTGCCGGGTCAGGGTCGTCAACGCTCGATATTGCGCATCGTCGAACGGCAGATCATCCGTGCCTTCGAGTTCGATGCCTATGGAAAAATCGTTACAGGTTTCCCGCCCTTCAAAACTCGACACGCCCGCATGCCAGGCACGCTCAAGGCAAGAAACAAACTGAGTGACGGTGCCGTCACGCTCGATCAGAAAGTGCGCGGAAACCCGCAGGTGCGCAATCCCTTCAAAATAGGGATGCTCCGTGACATCCAGGCGGTTCTGGAAAAACTCCTGCACCTTTCCAGTCTTGAACTGCGCTGGCGGCAGGCTGATGTTGTGGATCACCAGCAGGGAAATTTCGCCCTCGGGGCGCGCATTGAAGTTGGGCGAGGGGCATAAATGCACGCCTTTGCACCAACCGCTGGCGGGGTCCAACTGCATACAGGTTCCTTCAACGACGACTGTGTTGGCGCCAGTATGCCGCGATAGGCCATCGGGGGCGATCATTTGACGCGATTGAGGTACTGCAATTTGCCCATCACTGAAGCCAGGTCTGGTTCAAACAATACGCCATCGTCGAACACACGTGCAGTATCGACCGGACCTTCCTCAGCCGTAGGCAGGATGATTGGCTCCAATACCTCGACCGTCGCTGTCGCGTCGGCTCGCGAATGCCCTGGATGCTCGAACATTTGAACGTGCAGGCACTCCAGCTCGCTGAAAAACGCACGGGTCGCAAATGGATCGAACGCCGAACCGCTCAGCCCTTCGCGCAATGCCTTTAGCAACGCCGGAACCAGCGTCAACAAATGCTCACGAGCATCGGGCTGGTCATAACGTTGGACGCTCCAGATCAACTGCATCATGGTCTGCACATCAGCCTGCCACTGCGGTGACAGATGGCCACGCTTGAGGCAGGTCAGGAGCAATACCTTGCTCCAAGTGTCGAGCAAGAACGCCAGCACGCTTTGCGGCAACGTCTTACCCAGCAGTGCCTGATTCAACGCTTGCTCTACTCGCTGACGGGCCAAAGCGGTCTGGGCGTGACTTTCTTCGGCGTCGCGAATCCGCTGCTCCAGCCGTTCGCTGCGTCGGCGTTCGTCACGGGTGAGCGCGTCAACTTGCTCACCTTCCGGCATGGCAAGCTCAGAAGCGGTGTTGTTATCCATCGCGTCGTTTGTAGGGGCAGGTGTCAGGCCTGGCAGCACGCCCGTGGCGATCAACAGTTGGTTGGCCTGGGCGTAAAGCTGGCCGGCACCACTGAGCACATAGCGATCAAACAGCGTGAGGATGATCAGCTTGACCTTGATATCCACGCCCAGGTGACGCCCGGCCGCCAGGAAGCAATTGCAGAGCACCGTGGGCCCCAGGGGATTGTGCTGTTCGATCAGCGTCCTTCCCAACAATGTACTGAGGCGGGCGGTGAGCTGGTCGAGGGCGAAACCGTCACGGTAGAGCACCTTGTTGACCATCGCTTGCACAGCCAGGTTGCGTTCGGGCCCGTCATCAAGCGGCGCAACACTCGCATTGGGAGACAATGACCGAGGCAGCATCCTGTAGGCGAGATCGCATTGGCCGAGGTTGATGAACGCCTTGAAGAGTTGCTCGAAAAACAACCGCTCGATACTTTTGCGTTTCAAACGCAAATCGCGCATCGCCTCAAAGAAAAGATTCTGCTCAACATCGTCAGGTGCCCGGTCGGCCATTTCGAAGAGGGTATCGTCGGCATTATCGAACAGCGCCTGCAAGCCCTGCCTGAGCTGTTGCGTCGCCTTGTCGCGAACCTGCAACACAATGACAGGCAGGCGGGCGAGTGGCAGTTGCGTCGCCTGGTCACTAGCGACCCTGCGCAATGGCACTACATTCCCGTCGATGTGCATCCAGCCTCCTGAAATTCCAGACCGTCAAAGCCATGACGTCAAATCCAAGGCGAATTATCAGGTAAAGGGCGTCCTTGCGCCACCCCGGCGCGTACTTCGCAGGAAAAGGAGGCAGCCCCAAGGGGGCATCACACACGCAATCGACCAAATGCAGGCTTCAGAACGCCAGCAACCGTTCTGACGCCTTGGGTTGCTCAGTACCATGGCCCTATAATCGGGGCACTTTGTTTGTGGAGCGCCTTATGCCGAATCTACGTCTCGCCGACTTGAACGCCGAAATCGAAGCCAACGTGCGCCGCGCGTTGCTCGAAGACATCGGCAGCGGCGACATCACCGCACAGCTGATCCCTGCCGAACGCCTGGCCAAAGCCACCATCATCACTCGCGACGCTGCCGTCATCAGCGGCACCGCCTGGGTGGATACCGTGTTTCGCCAGCTCGACCCACGGGTTGCGGTGCACTGGCAGGTTGCCGATGGCGAGCGGGTCAAACCCAATCAGGTACTGTTCCACCTCGAAGGGCCAGCTCGCTCGCTGCTGACGGGGGAGCGCAGCGCGCTGAACTTCCTGCAAATGCTCTCTGGCGTTGCCACTCGCGCGCAGCAGTTGGCGGACTTCGTTGCCAATACCCAAGTTAAACTGCTCGACACCCGCAAAACCCTGCCAGGGCTGCGTTTGGCGCAGAAGTACGCCGTAACCTGTGGCGGTTGCCACAACCACCGCATCGGCCTGTATGACGCCTTCCTGATCAAGGAAAACCATATCGCCGCCAGCGGTGGCATCCCGCAGGCCATCGCCGCCGCCCACAAGATTGCGCCGGGCAAGCCGGTAGAAGTCGAAGTGGAAAGCCTGGATGAACTCAAGGAAGCCCTGGCGGCCGGTGCCGACATCATCATGCTTGATGAGCTGAGCCTGGATGACATGCGCGAAGCCGTGCGCTTGAACAACGGCAAGGCAAAGCTGGAGGCCAGCGGCGGGATCAACGAAAGCACGCTGCTGCCGATTGCCGAAACCGGGGTGGATTACATTTCGATTGGGGCGATGACCAAGGATGTGAAGGCTGTCGATCTGTCGATGCGACTGAGTCTGTGACCCGCAACGCATACCTGTAGAAGCCCGGCTTGCCGGCGATGGCGATCTGAAGGACGCTATCGTCGGCAAGCCGGCCTCTTAAAGAGCGTTTTTGTCAGACCACCAGATTGTTCATCTCGCAGTACTCTTCCCATTCCACACCCAAGACCTCGGCCGCTTCCTTGTGCAGTTTCAGGCGTTCGGTCTCGTACTCTTCAGGGGTCGAGGTGTACTTGAGCGTCAACTCCCACGGCTGCAAGCCCTGGGCTTCGGCTTCATCCTCGAATGCCCACTGGATCTGGTCCTTCTGATCATCGGGTGGCAAGTCCTTGATCTCTTCCAGCAAATGGGGCACGTCCAGCACGTATTTCTTGAGGGCTTCTTCGTGTCTGGCTTCTTGAGACAATTCTTTAACGGTCATGGCGTTCTCTTTGATCGGGGGAATGGAAGATGGATCTGGATCATCAAGGATCTCTCTGACGCAAAAAAACCGCGTGAAGCCCGGCTTTTCTGGCCTTCAGAACCATTCGGGATCATCTGAAAACAACGTGTCGCTGGTGCCCGAGACAGGAATCGAACCTGCGACCTTCGCGTTACGAGTGCGCTGCTCTACCGACTGAGCTACACGGGCAGTGGGCTAAACCTAGCACTGACCATGGGGCCAGGCAACTTCGAACACTGTTAAAAATCAAAAGATCGCAGCCTTCTGCAACGCCCGCATAAGGCTACGATCCTTTGATTTTTCTGCACATGGCAAAACGCCCCGAACCAGTCGGGGCGTTTTGTTGTTCAGCGGTCAGATGCGGGAGTGATTAAACGCCCGAAGCCTTCGCCGCCGCTACGTCCTTGATGGACAGCTTGATACGGCCGCGGTTGTCCACGTCCAGTACCAGCACTTCCACTTCCTGACCTTCTTTCAGAATGTCAGTCACTTTCTCTACGCGAGCATCGCTCAGCATGGAGATGTGAACCAGACCGTCCTTGCCAGGCAGGATGTTGACGAATGCGCCGAAGTCGACGATGCGCTCAACCTTACCGACGTAGATCTTGCCGATTTCGGCTTCAGCGGTAATACCCAGGACGCGCTGACGAGCAGCTTCTGCAGCTTCCTTGGTTTCACCGAAGATCTTGATCGAACCGTCGTCTTCGATGTCGATCGAAGCCTTGGTCTCTTCACAGATCGCACGAATGGTCGCGCCGCCTTTACCGATGACATCACGGATTTTGTCGGTGTCAATTTTCATCGCGATCATGGTCGGAGCGTTTTCCGACAGCTCGGTACGCGACTGGCCAATGATCTGGTTCATCTGGCCGAGGATGTTCAGGCGCGCTTCCAGGGCTTGGCCCAGAGCGATCTCCATGATCTCTTCGGTGATGCCCTTGATCTTGATGTCCATCTGCAGCGCGGTCACGCCTTTGGCGGTACCGGCTACCTTGAAGTCCATGTCGCCCAGGTGGTCTTCGTCACCCAGGATGTCGGTCAGGACGGCGAATTTCTCGCCTTCTTTAACCAGACCCATGGCGATACCGGCAACCGG
>LNAP01001568.1_pt1 | contig 23942 bp, 26 predicted proteins | sample 602601 | NCBI WGS metagenome assembly LNAP01 (sample SAMN02440304, study PRJNA202911) | soil metagenome | biome: Subtropical and temperate rainforests or woodlands; isolation source: soil samples (1 kg each in a 20% v/v slurry with milli Q water) were... ...
GGGCCAGCGTCCCTCTGCCTGTATGCCGTGCTGAGTGGCCTGCGGGCTTCGTCGCCCTCGTCCCCAGTACGCGGCCTCCAGTTCCTCACTTTCGAGCCCCTGTCGAGTAGCGCAGCATCCGCTATGCGCTGTCCGTTGTCCGTTGTCGCTGGCAAAGCAAGCACCCCCCGCGTAAGGAAGTCCAGAGGCCCCACATCTAGAGTTTCCTGGAATCGCCCATCGCGACCAATTGCCAGTTACCGTCGGTTAACGAGGGGAGCCCACAACAAATAAGGGTGTAACGGACTGCCGCGCCACCAGGCTCGCTCCGGTCCCAATCGATAAACGCCGAAGTGCAAGTGCGGGGCATAGCTTGAAGCGTCGCTGCCACCATGTCCAAGGACCTGACCTCGCCGCGCGCCATGACATCCGATGGGATGTGTAAAGCGGATCAAATGGGAAGCAAATGGCCTCCGAGCGTGAGAGGTACTGTTGGGGCAACTTTCGGAACCTTCATCAACCTCGAAACGCGGGCATCTCGGTCAGCCGTTAGTGCCCAACCCACCCTAGCGCCAGTTGCGCCAAGACTTCGTCACCTGTTTGCGCGGAGTACTGCGTCAGAAGCCCCAGTCCCAGGGTTAAAGGCGTGCAGCCTGACAAGACGTCTCCCGTCCTCGCACCGGCCGCCAAAGGGAGTGCCTCCCGTGCACGGCACGCACGCCGTTGAGGCAGGGATAGGTGCCTCAGAACATTTAAGGCCCGTTTCAGGCCACTACAAGACTCGCTAGCCCCGAGACGGCGACAGTGCACCCATCGACAAACGCACCCCCGGTGCAATCCGATGGAGATCTCGATGAAAACTTCGTTGACAACCCGCCTGGCCTCGTTGGCCGCCTCGTTCACCATCACGATATCGATCTTCTCGATGTTCGCTGAGCACTACTTCCCGGCGGCGCGAGCGCAAGCGCCACAGGTCGCCGCGGTAACACGTTGATCCACCGACCGAATCACCCCAGCAGCCAACCGCATCTGAAGACAAACATGAATCGCAACCATTTTCTGTTCGCGTTAGCCGTGCTTGGACCGCTGGCGTCTGCAGCTCAGCCGGAGCCAGCTCTCGAACTGCATCGGGTAACCATCTCCGATACCCGTGACGTCCCGCTGCGGTTCGACGTTCGGTCCCAATGCCCGCTCATCGACGCCGCACTCGAGAAGTCCCTGTCTCCCGCCTGGGGTCGCTTTCGGGAGTCTGCAACGATGCAGGTCCACTTTCGCATAGAACGAGGTCGGGTCTCGGAGGTGTGGTCGACCGGTGCCAACTGGAACTATCGGCCGTACGTGCGCCGAGCTGTACAGCAGCTTGACTGCAAGCCCTCGAATGACGGGTTGCAGGAGTTCGCTTTCATGCTCGAGCTCGACGAGTATCAGACTGTCGGAAGTGATCGACGCACTGCACTCAGCAACCCCAAATGAACGGCGCAAGTCCGCACAATCTGGGCAACTTTAGATTAAGAGAGAATGGCGCTTCCAGCGCGCTCCCACTGCGCGCTTGCCTGAATACGACCCAGAGAAGCGCGATGCCCGAAGGTTGCTATTGGTTCGGTCGCATTGAATTGAACACGATCGAGCGAGTGCTCCTGGTTGATGGTGCACCAGTCAAGATCGGTTCTCGTGCGTTCGATGTATTGCAGTTGCTTGTTGAGCGGCGCGACCGCGTTGTCACCAAGAGCGAACTACTCGACGCCGTGTGGCCCGGACTGGTTGTAGAAGAGAACAATCTTCAGGTGCATATCAGCACACTGCGAAAACTGCTAGGGTCATCGGCGATTGCCACGATTTCAGGCCGCGGATATCGCTTTGCCATGTCGCCAAAAGACCCTAGGGAGTGGCACCCAAGTACTGAACCAACTCGCTTGCCATTCAGCTCGGCGACGAGGAGCGTCGTTCACTCTCGGCTGCAGGATCCGCACCCGACTAACAAGTTGAAGCACAACCTTCCGGCCACGCTCACGCCGCTACTTGGCCGCGGCGAAGATATGGCCGCCCTAGACGAACTCATCGACCAGCATCGTCTCGTCAGCGTCGTAGGCGCTGGCGGCATGGGCAAGACTCTCGTCGCGCAGCATCTCACTGTGGGTCGGCTTGGCAGATTCTCACACGGGGTGTGCTGGGTCGAGCTGGCGGCCATCGATAATGCTGAACTGCTGCCAGATGCAATCGGCCGTGCCATCGGGGTGGAAATCGGCAGCAGCGACCCGTTGGGCGGGCTTTGCAATGCGCTTAGGCCACTAACAATGCTGGTGACGCTCGATAACGCCGAGCATATCGTTGATGGTGTCGCTCGTGCCGTGCAAGCCCTCCTCGACCAAGCGCCGGGTCTTCGCTTCCTCGTTACTTCGCAAGCTCCACTGAAGCTGATCTGCGAGAGAACCTACCGGATCGATGCGCTCGCGGTGCCGTCTGGGCCGCTCCCGCTGGTACAGGCACTAGAGTTCAGCGCGGTGGCGCTTTTTGCAGAACGGGCGCAGGCGGCCGATTCCCGCTTTCGGCTGACTGAAGTCGATGTCGGCCCGGTAACGGAGATCTGTCGGCAACTCGACGGGCTTCCCCTTGCCATTGAGCTCGCCGCATCACGCGCCCAGGTTTTCGGAGTCCAGCGGCTGGCAGCATCCATGGGCGACCGGTTTAGCGTGTTGACCAGTAGCCGCAATCGGCTTGCGCCCGCTCGGCAGCAGGCGTTACGCGCCGCGTTGGAGTGGAGCTATAGCGTTCTCGACGAGCGCGAACGTTTGGTACTACGGCGGCTCGCTGTGTTCGCGAACAGCGCCTCGCTGTCGATGGTGTCTGAAGTGGTGGGGGAGCCGAAGGAAGCGGGCGACCTCGACTTGTGGCAGGTGCGAGACGCGCTTGCGATACTGGTTGAGCGATCGCTAGTGGTCGCCATCACCGCAGACGGGGCTGTAGAGCCGCGCTATCAGCTACTCGACAGCCCCCGCGTATTCGCGAAGGACAAGCTGCGCGAAGCTCTGGAAGAGACAGCCTTAAAGCAGCGGCATGCAGTTGTCGTGGCTGCGCATTTTCTAGAGGCGCAACGAGTGTTGGACTCGGGAGCTGTTCCACGTGACCAGTGGAAGAACCGCATGGCCGCCGATTTGGGCAATGGACGCGAGGCACTAGGCTGGGCTCGTTCGGCTGACGATGCGCTTCGGGTAGTCCAGATTGCGATGGCGATGGCGCGAGCGTTACCGCCTAGCGCATACGCGGAGGGGGTAGCTCTAACAGAGGAATGCGCACCGCTTGTCGAGCGACTCGAAAGCGCATATCTGCTCGCGTCGGTTTGCGCGGTATACGGCAACAGCAGCTCAAACCCGCACCACGTTCTCGCGCTCATCCATCGCTGCGTCGATCGCTTACCGCCTGATTCGCCCACGGACGACGACGAACTGCGATTCTCGCGTTACTCGATGTTCTGTTCACTCGCGGGAACAGAGAGATGGTGCGGAAACGTGTTGGCTGCCGAAAACGCGCTCGCGAAAGCGCGTCAACTCGTCGACGCGAAATGGCCGTCGATTCGCAGAAGAAAGTTGGTAATAGCTGAAGGCGCATTAGCCGCTGGTCGTGGTGATGCACTAGCTGCCAGGCGCTGGGCTTTGAGACGCGTCGAGCTCGACGTAGCAGTCGGGGATTCGCATCCAAACGGGCGCATCAATCTCATCGACGCGGAGCTGGCCGCTAGCGATGCTGCGGCAGCGATAGTGGCTGGGCTTGCGTTGCTCGCGGATCTCTCCGGAGGGCGCAATGAGTACGGACTCGTGCTTTGTCGCATGATGCTGGGAGCCGCATACTTGGTAGTCGGCGATCTGAAGGAAGCGACGCCTCAGTTGCGCGCCGGCTGGGCGCAAGCGGCAATTTTCGACCTTGATCGCACCTTCGCGGATTGGCTGGCGCTTCTTGCGGCCCGAGACGAACGCTTCGGCTCGGCTGCCCGGCTCGCCGGTTACGCGGACTGCCGCGACGAACATTTCTTACGGCGAGACCTAAACGAAGCGGCCGCGATAGCTCAAGCCGTGCACCTAGCCCGAAGTGGCTTAGGCGACGCCACCTTCGATGCACTGTACGCGGAGGGCCGCGGGTTGAGGCACACCGATATAGACGCACTCGCCTTTAGATCAGCATGACCTGAAGCGGCTCACGAAAGCCGGATCGGCTTCCTCGACAAGCTTGCAAGAGTCGTACCTATATCTGCGGCCGGTGTTGAACCGCTTGACACGCGTGCAATCGGCGGCTCCAAACGGATCGATCGCTACAAGAGCGCCGAACGCAACCCAGGCAGCCGATGCGTGACAAGCGTCCGTCTTGAGCGAGCCATGTGCCGAAAGAATGGCACCGTTGCTAGGGGGACACCAACGTTCGAGTCAACGTAATCTCAGAAGGCGTCGCGACTGGTTCGCATCAATATCGGAAGGCCACGCTCGATGAATTCGACAACCTTTGCCCATTATGACGCGCTAGTTCACAAAATCTACGACGCTGCCCTGGAACCAAGCCGCTGGCCGGTCGTCATGGCGAAAATTGCGGAAGCCGCTGGAGCCAGCCATAGCTTGCTGTACACCCCAGTTCATACGCCGGAACAAGGTGGCTTCCTATTCCCCCACAACATCCCCCAAACGACCCTCGACCTTTGGGCAGCCAGAGGCATTCACGAAGACCCGCTAGTAGCTGCCGCAAAAGAGCGCGGCTACATAGATAGAGGCGAAGGCGTTGCGATGACGGGCAACGAACTGATGCCTGAGGCTGAGCTGCTCGCGACAGATTTTTACAGAGACCTTTGGGCCCCGATCGACATTGCCAAGGTGTGCTCGGGCATGGTGTTTGACGGTACAGATACGCACAAGTTGCCAACCATTCTGGCGGTCTATCGAAGGCTACTTGACGCTCCGTTCGACGAACATCAGGTGAACCTGATTCAGAGGCTCCTGTCACATGTGTCTCGGTCGCTGGGCGTAATGTTCCACCTCAGAGACAGACAACTTCAGGCTGCTTCGTCGTTGGGCGCGCTCGATCGGTTGGCAGCCGGTGTTTTTTTGTTGTCGCAGGACCTGAGTGTGCAGTTCGCAAACTCTGCCGGCAAGTCACTGCTCGACGTTGGCGGCCCACTCCGCCTGACGAGCGCTGGTCAGGCAGGTGGCTTAGGCAAGCTGGAGCTTTCGAAGCGGTTAACGACGATGGAGAGAGAGTTCCAAAAGTGGCTGAGAGATGCAGTGGCGACCTCCACTCTCACCCCAGCTCATTTTTCAAGAGCAATGATTCTCCCCGATGCAGCGGGTCGTCCAGCGTGCGTTCTGAATGCGTCGCCTCTCGGTAATGCCCCTCGCTTCCGTGTCGATAAGACTCCTCCGAGCGCTATCGTATTCGCCTACGACGTGGCATCCGCAGGCTCCGTACCGCCGGAGAAACTGTGCGACCTATTCGCTCTGACGCCTGCGGAGGCGAGAGCGGCTATGCAAATAATGAGCGGCGGCAGCACATCGGACATGGCGGACCGTCTCGGCATTTCGGTTAACACGGTCAAAACACAGCTGAAGGCAGCGTACGGCAAGACCGGCACAAATCGCCATGCTGATCTACTTAGACTACTGCTTGCACTCTCCTCGAACCAATGACTGTTATGCGATCCCAGCATCAGAGGGGCCGCTGTCCGTCAAAACAGCTAAACCGAGCGGCGAGCGCCCGCTCATGTCGAGTTTGTGCTCTTCTCGCGGCTGAAGGGGACCCACTGTTGACGGCGGTAGTCATACAGCTTGCAAGTTCCCAGCACCGCAAAGAAGTTGACGACTGAGAAATCGACGATCTTGCATAGCGGATACTCCGCCTCGATTGCCCGCTGTGCTTCCATGAGTCGATACATCGGAATCCCTTTGTGGACGTGATGCGCGGTGTGCTGGAAGATTCGACCGAACACCCAGTCAATCACCGAAGGCAAACGCACATGTACAGTGTTCGCGACTTGCGCATCGAAGAATGACCATTCGTCTCTCCGATCGAACCATCGCACGTCAGGATGGGTGTGCTGCTGAAATGTGACGAACGTCATCACGTAGTTCCACACGACAAACGGCATCACCAAGCACAGCGTTAGATTCCACAGTCCGACAGAGACACTGTTGCCTACGATGCACGCGCCTATCCACAGTCCCAGCCAAACTGCAACAGCCGCAAAGTCCACGCCCTTTTGCCGCCTGTCCATGTCGACGTAGGCTTGCGGTCGGCAAAGTATCTGCGCGCGTAGCCAGACGTCTATCAAGTAGTAGAAACCGAACCCGCCAACGCTTCGGTAGAGTCGATGAAGAAGCCTGTTGCCCGGAGTAAGCGCCTCGTACTCTTGGACGCTCAACGGGGCGTACACATCGTCTTTTCCCCTGAGGTTCGTCCAGCCGTGGTGCAGCTTGTTGTGGCCGAGCTCCCAGCTGCAAACTGGATGCAGCGACGGTAGAAACGCCATCATGGCCAGAAATCTATTGACTTTTTTGCTCCGCACCAGATTGCCGTGAGCGCAGTCATGCCCGACCACGAAGAGAACTCCGATGCTAAAGCCCCCGAGAACGCCTAGCATCGCCTTCAACAACAAGTCATCGACTTGCAACGCTAGGCCTATCGTCAATAGGTGAGCCGCGAAGGCAGTCGCGAACACAACGAGGCCTAGCAGAGTTGAAGATTCGGCGAACTGGGCGATTGGCCTGCGCACCTCATCTGGTCGGAGCGGCACTGTTTGAGCTATGTCGATTCGGTCCACAGAGTCAAACCGAGACGTGAAGGAACAAGTTAACGCCGACGGGCTCTTTTCCAACCCGCAGCATGGACGAGTCCACGTCACACTCCCGCGCCAACTCAATCAAATGGGCGCTACTCCGGTGGCGAAGATGCCAGTCGCCGACCAGTTCCATGTAGCCTTGGCTCGGGTTGCCATCAGCAAAGTTGCCGATCACCAACTCCCCTCCCGGCTTAACCGATTTCAATAAGCGCTTTAGAAGGCTCTTGAAGACAGCATCGCTGAAGTAGTCAAAGAGGCCGGCGGACCAGATCAACTCGTACTGAGTGTCTGATTGGAATCGAAGCGCGTTGCGATGAATGAAGCGTACTCGGGCGAGGTGCTCTCCGTTCAGCACCCGTGCGTACTCAATAGCATTGCCATCGATCTCCACGCAATCGAATGAGACTTGACTTTGCCGGTTGTTGTTCATCCACTCGAACATGCTTCTGCCCGGTCCGGTTCCCACCTTCAGCACGCGAGCAGGCACCTGCCCTTGGGCGAGCTTGTTCAACAGTGCGTGGAAGTACGTCTTGCGATTGCACACCGCCTTGGAGGCTGCTTGCTCGTGGAAAAACAGGTCCCACTTCGCATACCGCGTGTCGGAGCAAACTCGACGGTTGTAGATGCGGTCAATCATCTCGAAGTCGCCGGCATATCCGTGTGGCTTCCGAAGCGCAAAGCCTTGCATCGTGTCCGCCGACAGAACGTCCGCCAGCGTTCGTTGCAACGCCTGCTGCACCACGGCGGTGGGCGTACTTCGTTCGAGGTGTACAGAACGCAAAACGGCGTCAAGGTACGCGTAGTCTTCGATATCCGGCCCGCCCTTGAGCACCATCGCTCGTACTGCATCAGGGTAAGAGAAGGCTGCCGGCTCTCTGTTCTCGAACATCTCGCGCTCCGAACTTCTGGGGCAAAGATGCACCCGTTGGTTCGATCTTGAAGCGCCTGCCGCACCGTGTCTTCACCCCTACGGGTGACGGGCGCCATTGCTCTGGGCGGTACCCTTCGCATGCACCTCATCCTAGCCAACAGTCGCTTAAAACTATGCCCAGTCAGAAGTCCTTTCGACGTCCGAGACGGGTGTGGAGAATTAGCGATGCATCGCCACTCGGAGAGTGGGTCGATAGCTCAGTGGACAACATCTCATTCGGGATCGAGGAGTCCGAGCCCATTATGTCGGGATGGGCCGCGTCGACGCTCGACCTTCAACACGGAGCTGACGTACGCGAGTTTGGCGATACAGTGCCAAATGAGTTCTGTGAATGGGCGGAAGTGGTGCGCAAAGAGCCCACTTGAGACTCAGTTGGTGGGCCGATTTGCCTACTCCAAAGTATGAGTAAGCAGTAGATGGCCGGTGAGTGCCGCTATTTCCTTCCAAGAGCGTCCGGAAGCGGCTGCCAGGTTCACTTTCGGAGGACCGACAACTCCCCGTCGACCTACTATACCCCCGGTCCTGGCAGCATCTGCAAGCCCCGAGTGATGTCGACGGCTACAGCGACCTCTTCCTTGGCATAAGCAGCTACTAACATAGCGCTGACCAGAAGAGCATCCCACAGAGCGAGCGCGGGGGCTGTGGCCGAACACCTTGTCGGTTGCTTGGCACCAGACGCTGTCGCTCGCATCAACCCACTGTCGGGCGCAACACATGCGCGTGCATCACCCATCCGCATGAGGCAGACCGCTTGCGAAGCGTATTGCACTTGATTGACACAAGCTCACCCAGTGAGCCAGTCACGACGCAGAATCATAAAATGGGACGAATCTGCACTCAACTCTTGCCACTGGGCGAGCCCGAGCACCGCCTCGAGTTCATGATTTGCGCCAGCCTGCTGCAGTGCGAGAATGGCCCTGAAAACAGGTTCAAATTCGCGTGCATCGCTGCATGCAATGCACTACTTGACGACTCCTGGCCGCGTGCTCAGCGCTCCGGTGGCGGCTCGAACACCGGCTACAGGGCAGTCTGGGGCGCTCTGCCTCAACCGAATGCTGCTGGACCGCTGGCGGCGCTTGTGGCTTTACGTAACGACGATCAGTGCATTGGAGTTCTGCAGCTAGACGACCAAATTGAAAGTCTGTCTGAAGCACAGGCATTGGTTGACGCATTTGGCTATACCCCCGGGGGCGCAGACTGGGCGCAACCTCCCGTCGTCATCGTGACTTCAGACATCGGCCGCTGGGCCGGCCTTCACGGCGTGTCGAGCTGGATCACGTGTGCGCGAGATTTCTTGGGGCTGACGCTGTCGAACGCGCATCTCGCTTTCTCCTCGTTCGGCGCGCCGACGCTGCTCTCTTGTCTTAGCATAGAGGACGCACAACCTTACCTCGGCACTCCCCTGCAGCCGGCGCGACTCGTAGAAGTCCCTTGGCGTTCCACCGACGGCCAGTTCGTTTTCGACTGCGAAGAGGACGAGTCGATAGTTCTTCATGCCAGCACGCGCCTGGCGTTCGTATTCTTGGAAGGAGCACAAGTCCGGGCAAGTAGAGCCCTCTCTGAATCGCTAAGCAGCCTTCCCGGCTGTCTGACCGAGCGAACATCGATCTACGATTTCATCGGCCGTTCTGCACTCAACGATGAGGCAGTGACGGTGCTATTCATGTGCACGCTTGCAACTGGTTCGGGCAGTTCCAGTACCCTTCGTCGCTCGAATGCGCTCTGACCCAGGATCGTGCAGATCGCGCAGCTATTCGGGTTGTCGGTTGTTAGATTGCCTGCTCGACGCGGCCGGACTTGCAATGTGCCTGGGGCGTTAGCCTGTTTGAAGTTGGCGGTGCATTGGTTGTTGAGGACGGTAATATCGATGGCGAACGCTAAAATCGACCTTTGCAACAATAACCACCGTGGCGCCTGAGCAATGATCGTCCCATACTCTGAAGTGCAGCTTACGCGGTGGTTCGATGTTCAGGCGGGCGAGGTCCCGGTGCGAGCTGGGGTGTACGAAGGCTCAGTGAGCGGCATACCCGGTAAAGGTGGAACGTTCCAGCACGGTTTCTACTATTGGAACGGAGATCGCTTTCAGTGCTATGCGATGTCCATCGAGGAGGCCGCACGCGGTGTCGGGTTACCATTTCGGGCGCGGCACTGGCGTGGTGTAGTCGCCGCGACGGCCCATGCGGGAAAATACCCTATGGCTAAAGGACCTGAGTAGGCGTCTCAGTTGCTCTGGGGCTTAAGTCATTAAAACTGTGAATGTCCAAAGCTAACAGCGGCGTTAGCGAACCTTTTTTCCGGAATTGGATCAATCCCCGCAATGGCGCCAACGTTTGAATACTGCGCCGCTCGCTTCCTCGATCATTGGATCCGGCAGGAGGAACGCCACTTTCTGGCATTTCGCAAGCCCACTTCCCTTTCGGTCAGAGCGGGACTCGGTTACTTTAAGGTGTCGCGGGGTTTTAACCGCATCGACACGGATCCTGAGGTGTCGTCGAAGGTCTGCTCACTCCTCGTGACGCACTCCCGCTATTTGTCAGCGGGAACGGCTGTAGCGCGAGTGGAAAGTCTGGCTTCCGCAATTCAGAACGAGCTTAGTCTAGCGAACCTCTTGTCTGCTTCATCTAAGTTGCTCTGGCTTCGATGCCGCTCCCCAGTTGTAATCTATGATAGTAGAGCCATTCGGGCACTGAACAAGTCCGGCCATCGTTTGAAGCAACGAGTCTATCGCCCGTTTCACGATGCTTGGCATGAATCGTTCGCCGCTCATCGCCGCGAGATTGTTGTTGCAGCAGATGCATTGCCGTCCATACGGCAATTCACCGTAGCATCAAGTCGTTCGAAAGCTCAAGTAGTTCAGATAGTGCAGGAGGACTGGTTCCTGGAGCGTGTTTTTGACCAGTATCTATGGATAGTTGGTCAGCCCCGAAACACGGCAGAAGAGCTGACGTATGACGCATAGTCTTGTTTACGATAGTGCGTCCTTGCATGCGAATTCGCTAATCTTGTGCAAGCTTAGGCATGCAGGCCCTCTCGTCCCTTAGTCTCGCGTACGCGATGATAGGAGACTCGGAAGCCAGGCCTTCGATGGGTCGGGCGCCGCAGCAACAAGAGCCTGCTGTATGAAGTCGTCATGCGACCTGAAGTGCGGACCCGGCGCCTTAAGGGCGGAATGATGGCCGTGCGTGGCGCCCTCGCTCGCGCGTCACGGCAGCCGCTTCTCCTTGGCTGAGCCCCTGCTGTCTTACATATCGCGTTGAATCACAGTAGCCCTTGCATCAACACAGGGGCCAAACTTAACGCCGTCCACGCACCAGCAGTCCTCGAATTCAGCCGCACTGACTCATAGCGCGGCACTTAATCGTTTACTGAATCTTCCCGTATCGAGCGACCAATGGCCAGGCAGACTGCCACAGCTTCGATGCTGATTCGCTGCCCGGCCGCATGGACGCTTGACGAATTTTTTGGACACAGAGAAGCTTCGAATTCTGGCTGCAAAACACACGGCGGCGCCTCCTACCATGGCTCATTGGACGTTCATGGCGCCAGGTCCGAACCGAAGCCATTCAGGGTGACCGAGCTTTCTCACGCGCGTTGGAATACGGCGTTACGGCAAATGCCTTTCCCAATTGCCGCAACGCCTCGGATACAGTGACTTCCACACCGATGGCGTCGGGCGCCTAGCAGCAAGTTGAAGCGGCTTTCGGTCACGCGCAAAGACTTGTGACAGTCGGCTCTGCGGCTGGCCAATCGGCCAGGGCAGGTTCCGCCACGGCCTGTAAATGCGGCCGTTTCACCGATCCTGAGATTTCTGCTTAAGGTAATCTCTCCCACTCGGCTCTGAAAGAACGTTCTTCATGGTGCGACTATTCTTGATCTTGCTGTTAACCGCCGACTTGTTGTTCCCCATCTCCGCGGCAGGCGCCGAGAAAGAGTCATGGGCCTACCTTGGCAAGACGGTGGATGGGGACCAGTACCACCTGCACTTGCAACGATTTAGGATCGGTGAAGGGACTTATGCTGGCTTGATCCGAACCACTACGTCCAATCGAAAGATCGAAGTGTTCTACGTAATGGTTAAGCAGCACGATTGCGCGGTTGATCGCGAAGGAGGCATGGCGCGAGCGATCGACATGGGTGGGAAACAGATCAACGAAGTAGGCTGGGCGCGTGGGGACGGGAGCATGCTCGCCACCATCGCCGACCAAATATGCTACGAAGGCTCACTGTTGGAAGCGCGGATCATGCTGGAAGACATCGCTCGCAAGAATGCTGATCTGCCTGGGACCAAGCGCACACAGAAGCCAGAGTAAGCCCGTTTAGACCGTCAGTCGTCTCAGCTAGCCACTGGCCTACAACCTCGGAGTTTCGAGATGCGTTCCTTAGTTTCGTTACTTCGTGTCCCGCGGACTCAGGCTGTCCGTCTCAGCCTAGCCTATGCGTTCCTGCTCATCGGCTTTTCATCTGTTGCTCAATCCGCCGACAATCTAACGAAGCCTTTCCAACATGCCTCCTACGCGCTTGAATATCCTTCCACCTGGACGCATAAGGTGCAGCCAGCTCCAGACGGAACTGAACTTCAAATGTTCATGGGGCCTCAAGCCCAGAACGCTATGCCGTACTGCCACACGACGCAGCAGCCGCTGAATCCGTCCTTGGCCGCTCGCTTGGTAAAGCTGAACGAAACGCAGAGGCGCGAATTCTTCTTAGCCCATTCGAATCAAGAGCTGCTATTTTCACTATTTGACAATTTGGCCTCCGCACAAGGATTTCGCCTTATCCACGCGAACGCTGTGGCGCTAGACAAAACGATGCCCGCGCTCATGGCGGACTTCGTGTTCCGCGTTCCCCAAGGCTTCGTTTATCGAGTGCGCGCGCACTACACATTCTGGAGCAAGGGGCAGCTATCTGTCTGGTGCCAAGCGGTTTCGCGTACTGAGGCAGCTTCAGACGACGCGTTCTTACGTAACCTCGCCCATTTCCAGCGTTTTGTTGCGAGCATAAGGGTCGCGCAATGAGGCTGCAGTGCACTCGGACGGTTCGAGTGAGCGGATAAATATCAGCCCTGCTGTTTATTGTCTGCTGTATTGACTGGTGTTGAGCGAACGGCTGCCTTAAGTGTGGACCGCGATCTACGAGAGGGTACTACTGGGAGGCTCAGCAATTCTCTCGACGACCGCCCGCACCTAACTCAATTCCGAGACGAAAGCTTCGTTCGGTTTCAGTTCGGTGGACTCTGCGCAAAACGTTGATCGCTTGGAGTCCCCGGACTGGCGGTACAGATCGGCAGCACGCGGCCGGTAAGGACCGACTTGAGGACCCTAGTACCGTGAGCTTTTCGACGCTGCGCGTAACCGTTGTGGTGCGCTGAACGACGACGCGTCCAACGGAGCAATTCGTCGAGCATCAGGAACCGACGTTGATCCGCATCTCCTTCCGAGCCTCCTTGCGCGGGTGGACGTTGCACACAATGATTTCGTTGCCTTGATCGTTGAGCTCTTAAACGTGAACCCTTCTGCCGATTCGCCGGAGCTGCGGCGCTGAACCTGCTCCTGCGTGTCGAGCGCAGCCTCGATCCGCAGAAACGTTACCCGAGTTGTGTGCTGGACGTAAATACGTGTCACGCCGTCCCACAACAGTGACCCAGCAGTTCCTACAGCGTAGGCGTGCGGCCGGCCCGAGAGTAGTTCCCCTGCGTATCGCTTCGCGAAGCGCTCACCCTTGGAGCTAAATATGGCTGAAATTTCTAACCTGTCCGACTTGTACATTGACGAGCTGAAGGACCTCTGGTCCGCAAACGATCAGATGGCCCGTGCTCTCAAAAAGATTGCGCCGCAGGCTACGCATCCGGAGCTGAAGAAGATGCTCGACACCTCGCAGGCTGGAATCGCCGATCACACCAACCTGCTCAAGGCGCTGATCGCTAACCAGGGCGAGAAGGTGTCAAAGGAGCACTGCAAGGGGATGGAAGGTCTGGCCCAAGAAGCGATCAAACACACAGTAGACGAAGCGCCGAAGAAGGGGCCCGTGCTAGACGCCGCCATCATCGCGCAGTACCAACGAATGACCCACTACGGGATCACAGGCTTCGGCACCGTCGCGGCGTTCTCGAAAGCGCTCAAGTTGACGGACGACAACAAGCAGCTGCGCGAGGCAGTCAAACAAATGTATGTCGCTGACGAGCTGATGACGCAGCTGGCAGAGGCTGCTGTCAATGAGGATGCTGCCGACGAATAGGCGTGCGAGCAACGGACTGTCGCACCCGCCTCCGTGGGGAAAACTTAGTCCTACAGTGCGGCGTTTTTGGTCGGTTTCGGTTCGGTCGGATCGACGCAAGGCCTTGATTTCGTTGGCCTTCCCTCGACCGACAGTTCGGTCCCACCATAGACGTTCGGAATAGGTTCGGTTCTGGGCACCCAGCTTGTCAGTGCGCCAAACCGGCCTTTGAAATCATCAGCTTACGGGACTCGAAAGGTCTTGGGTACTGTTCTGTTAATCCGTAGGTCCCTGGTTCGAGCCCAGGTCGGGGAGCCAAGACAGAAACGAACGAAGCCCTCAAGTCGAATGACCTGAGGGCTTCTTTCTTGCGCGGGAGCAGCTAGCTCGCAGCTTGTACAGGTACGAGCGGGAAATGCTGGTCCGGCTGCAGACCAAACTGATGTCGACGAGCGAGAGGGTGCCATTGCGACATCCCCCCTAACGCGACAGATCCGGACCTCCAACGACGCGTCACGGGCGGAATCCGGCACACTGAGCTGGCTCCGTCTCTGGGCAAGCCGGGCCCGACCTATTTCAGGTGAAGCTCAGCTATGGACAGGCGGAAACGATAAGCGCCTCGAGCGAAATCAGGGCCGCCACGCGCGCCCACTTGACTGGCCGCACGGAATCGCCTTTGGCTACTGCGGCTTCAATGGCCGAGCGTTCCACTGCCTCCGCGGTGCGCCGCGCGAGAGCGCCATGCTCTTCAGCGCGCTCGTCGGCAAGCTTTGCTGCCTCCTCGGCTCGACGTGCTTGATCCCTGAGAATCTGTGCGGTCAGCGACGGAGTCAGGATGACTTCCGGTTCGTGCCTGCGCTCAGCCTCTGCAATCGCACGCTTGAGGTCGTCGTCAATGCTCACCGGTCACATCCTTCGGGATAGACGCGCGCTGATCATTCGATCAGGTCGTCTCACGCGGGCATTGCCCCCGCGACAATTGACGGGTAAGCCGTTCGGCGCCTTCCCGGAACACACTTTGGCGTCGCATCCTTCCGCCCAACCCGGCAGGGTGGAGATGACCTTTGCAAAGTCCTCTTGACCACGTCCCGAGGCGATGCAGCGTGGGCGAACTCGTTTCGAATCCGGCGGATGGTCGTCAACGTCTTGCGTTGGGCCGCGGTGGTTTGGCTGGCCCTACCGTGTTGCTGGTCGAGGTTCCTTCTGAATCAGTTGCATCGCCTGATCGAAGAGCTCGCTCCTAACGTAGATCGGATGGCCCGGAATCTGACGGTAATCGCGATCGATAATGCTTTGGACGCATTCGGAGTAGCTTTCCCACGGATGGCGGTTCCAGACGACCCACTTGTCGATCAGCATGACCTTCGGCTTGTGCTCTGCGATGTCGTGGCAAGCGTCGATCACGATTCCTAGTTTTGGAGCATCGTTGTACTTCTGCTGCCATGGAAGATAGAAGAAGTGCCCCGAGGCGGGTAGTCGATCGGCGGCGAGATACTCAAAGTTCTGGAAAGACCAAGCGATCACCTTGTCGTTTGGGTTGGTCAGCTGCCGTGCGAGCTGGCCAAATTCAGTCACTTCTTTCCGTGCGCCCATGGTATACGAACGGTTGTCGACAAAGATCGGATAGGCCAGACGCAAGACGCAACAGCACGCAACCACTAACCACAACGCCCGCTGCGGCCTCGCGAGGTCGAGTCGGACCAAGGACACAGTTCCCAAGGCAATGCATGCGTACCAGAACGGGGCACCGTGGTGCGTCATGCCGCGCGCGAGCAGCGTCAACAGGGCCACACCGAAAAAGACTGGCCGCCACGACAGCCTACCGCTACGGTCCGCGAGCAAGCCTGCAAACACGGCAGCGAGACCGACGAACGCAATCCATACATCAATGGTGCCGTAGAAACCAGTCAAGGCACCGAAGGCTCTTCCTGCCATTTGAATTGGACCGTGCCCGCTGTTGTACGCAGGCAAGATCTGCGAGTTCAGGTAGATGTGGAACGCGAGGTAGCCCTTGTACGAACCGATGAGTCCGAGGAAGGCTAAATTCGCAGCTGCGGCACCCAATGCCGCCAGAAGTGCGGGCTGTAGGAACGATCGCCGCAGTGAGCAGATGAACAACAGCGCCGCGGCGGGCAAGTAGGTGATGGCCAACCAGGGTAACGAGGCGATTCCTACGCTGCCCAGGATCACGCCCGCTCGGGTGAGAGAAGCCGGGTCAATGAGTGAGGGCAGCGTGTACTGCGCCAAGACGACGACCAGCAGAAGTCCGGCTAGGACCTGGTAGATATACGTGTGTCCCCAGAGGTTAGAAAGAGGCATGAATATCACGATCGCTGTAATCGTGATCGGAAGCATTAGTTGCCTGCTGAGACGGCCGCGCAGCAAGGGTGAGACATACAGAGACCCCAAAGCCACAGCTTGCAGCGCGGCCACAACCACTCGGTGCTCCCGTACGCCAAAGCTCCCGAATCGCTCTAACGCGTAACCCGGCAGGAATGTGAGGGGGCCATGGTGATTGAAAACTTGCGAGTACAGGGCCATGCCCGCCGCAAGCATCTTCGAAGCCACGATGGTTTCCGACTCGTCACCCCACTCCAGATAGTCGAGCAACAGTACCTGGTTCCACACCGCCAACGCGATGGTCAAGAGCAGCAACACGGCGGAAAGCGTAGTCACAGAGTGGTCTAGAGCTCGCCGTTCGATAGGGCTGTGTATTGATGTTGTCATGGCGTAGGGTCGTATCTCCCCGTACATGCTTTCAGCAGCACGCCTAGCACGGCCAAGTTGCCTCGGATGGCGCTGATCTTGGTCGGCACCTCGCCTTCGGGGTATCGACGTATCGTTCCGATCTCGATGCAGCGGTAGCCCAGGAGCGGCGCGCGGTGCGACAGATACGCTAGCAATTCATAGCCGGCGAAGACATTCCGGAAAGGAGCGACGCGCGGATCGCAAAGCAGGCGCCGGCTGTAGGCACGGAACCCTTGGGTGGTGTCGGTCCAGCGGAAGCCTGAACTGAGCGACAGGGCCGGCGCGTGGATGAAGCGTATAGCGAAGTCGCGCGACCGTGGTGTGTTCACCGCGACGCCGCCGGAGACGAAGCGGGACGCCTGGACGAAGTCGACACCCTGCTCCAGCGCCCGAAGGAAGCGCGGAATCGGCTCTGGGTCGTCCTTGTCGTTTCCGTCGATCGTGACAATCGCCTCGTAGCCATGGTCGAGTGCGAATGCGTACGCGCATCGCAACTGGGCACTCAACTTTCCCGGCCCGGTTTTAACGAGCAGGCCACGAACGCGCGTGCGCTGAAGCAGTTCCGTCGGCAAAGAGCCATCTTTGCTTCCGCCGTCGACAATGAGAACGTCGGCCAATTCATGTAGGCCCAGCGCTGCAATGCGCGTGAGCATACGACCGATCCTCGGGCCTTCGTTGATCACGGGGATGACGATGCACCCAGCGTGATGTCGGCCAAGCCACAACGGTGTCTCGAACGCGGGCACCTGCCATGCAGTTCGCGTGGCCGACGGAAGTTCTGGGCTCGGTGGACTGGATGCGTTCATGCGACGCGAGCAGTGATCAGTGTCACGCCAGCAATGATGAGCGCAATGCCGGCGCCAGTGGTCCAGTGAAGCGGTTCGCGGAAGATGACGACCGACAGAAGCGTCACCGTAGCCACTGCGCCTGCTGTCAGCACTGGGTGGGCTACATTCAGCGGCAGGCGCGCCAATGCTGCTGCGTAGAGCAGGAAGGCGCCTCCGTACAGGCCCAGCCCCAGCCAGAACTGCCAGTTCGCCAGCGCTGCCCGCGGATCAGACAGCGTCGGGAACTGCCGTGGAGGTGTCATCGCCATCTTCACGAGGACGCTGGCGCTCGCGTTGGATGCAATCCCAAGGGCCAAGATCAGCCACTTCATGACGCGATCCCTTCATCTGCGCCGCGATAATGGTTCAGGGCAACCCGCACAGCGCGTTCAATCGACAGCAAGTGGGGTTCGCTCTTCGTGGCGACCATCTCGATCGACACGACATGATCTGGCAGGAATTTCGAGATGAACGACGCCATGACACCATGGTCAGTACCGCCATCACCCAGCGGCACGAGGTCGGGTTCGCTGGCGTGTATGTGCGAGATCAGTGGTGCGAAGTCGCGCAACACTTCATCGGGACGCTCGGCGTTGATGACCAGCGATCCGGTGTCGAGTTGCATGCGGATGGCGGGGTGGTCGACCGCTATCACTACCCCGGCCGTCTCGCTGCTGGTGCACATGAAGTTCGCCCCGTACCGGGTAGGGTTAGGCTCCAGACAAATTAGGACACCGTGGCTTGCTGCCACGTCTCCAAGTTCACGGAAGAACGAGACGGCCAGATCTGCCGTCTCGCTATCGGAAAGGCCGCTCCTGTCGCGGTTGCGGGGTGAGCCAAAGACGAGGCGGGTTGCGTTAAGGCGCCCGGCAATGCGGCAGATAGCCCGCAAGTGTTGCAGCATAGCCTGGCGCGACGAGGGAGGGCCGAACATGTTTAGGCCCGTTGTACCGAAAAGCAGCGCCTGCATCCCTGTAATGGAGATGCCTCGATCTAACCACCAATGGCGCACGACATCGATTTCGCCGTCACTTGCCGCCTGGAGGTCGACAAAGTACTTGCCGGGCACGAGGTCGATGGCATCCAGCGCAAAGTGACGGAGAAGGGCCGCCACGGGTTCGTCCTCCGGCCTCTCCCAGGCAATATTGGAGACGGCGACCCTCACGTCCGCACTCCCATAGTGGCCGGTTCGGACTGCGCGAAGGCACGAGTCGCTTGGATTGTCTCCCGCGCGCTGTAGAGGTAAGGCCCTCGCCCGCCCAACGCCTCGGCGTGGCGTGTCCTCAAGTCATAGCGGGCGGGCGCCTGCGACACAGGGTTGTGGAACTGGCGGCCGAACCCTAGACGGGCGATGTCGGACACGCTGACTGGTTCGGCGTTCAGGTGGACGAGCCGTAGCCCGGCGCTCAGTGCGGCTTGGATGTCGAACCAGAGGTTCACCGTTGGGTAGAACTGGAATACGCCGCGGCTGTCGATCTTGGCGATCTCGTTGTCATTCAGAAAGTCGAAGATCACGTTTTTACGCAAGCCAGGGCCGACGAGACCGGGCAGTCTGACGATCAGGTGGCTTGCAAACTGCCGTTCGACGAACTTCTCGAGCAGCCGACGATGCAGGCCGTAGGCGTGCAGGCCGGTCTCGTCGACAGGGGTGTCCTCGTCTGCGCCGATGGGTTGCTGGAAGACGTCGACGGTGCTGATCAGGATGAACGTGCTGCAGTTAATGGTCTTCAGGTGCGCGATCAGCCGATCGATGTTCGCGCGGTCAGCAGCAGGGTCGCGGTTGGCGATCCACTTCTGAGCAGGCGCCCCGGCACAAACGACGCAATCGAAGGAGCGTCCTTCAATAGACGCAATATCGCTCGAGCGGTACCTAGCGTCAAACGTTGCCAACTTAGACAGGGTAGCGCCGATGAATCCCGAGGCTCCGATAAGCGCATCAGTCACTTTTTATATCTCCGAGTAGTCACGCTCCCGCTGCACTGGCGCGCGAGAGATCTTCGTGGTCTAACCTGGCCAAGATGTCGTAGATGTTGTCTATCTTGCCGCCTAGGACGGCGTAGCAGTTCGGCATCGAGTCGCTCCTCTCTAGAAGGATCGGGCGGCCGTCGTCGACTTCATTCTTCTGAAGCACCGTTTTGACCTCGAACAGCGAGTCGACGTACTTGGCGTCCTGCATCGCCGGCATGTAGCGCGAGACATCGCGAACCATTCGATCGACACGCGTTGACTTGCCATAAAGGGCGAGTTTGTCGTATGGGTTCGTGCCCGACGAGTCGGCCCACTGAAGATGTGGCGTGTAGCGCACATGCGAGAGTGTGTGCAGGCCCCGCGCGGGAAAAGGCATCATCGAGAAAAAGGGGCCGTCCATCACCGTGATGCCAAGGCCACGCAGTGTGGCTGGAACCTGCATCAGTGGCATTTCCGTGATCTCGTGCTTGAGCGGTATGCGCGTGCCGGGGAAATCGCCACCTACGTGGTTCATGCCGCTATACGTGCAATTGAAGACGAAGCGGGCCGATACGGCAACGCGGTCGGGATCGGTTCGAGACAAGTCCAGGCTGATCTGCAAGTTTCCGTCTTTGACGCTCCGAATACCCGTCACGCGAGTTCCTAGGCGAACCTGCACTCCGCATGACTGAAGTTCCGCAGCTGCCGACTGGGCGAGTTCCCGGGTGTCGAAGGCGTACTCCTCGACAATAAACACTTCCTCGATCAACCGCGGCTCGAACAGCGTACGAAGTGCAGGGTCGGCGGGCTCGATACGGGCGCCGATCTGGCGGCAGAAGCGCTCGAACTGTCGGGCGGTCACCTTGGAGTTGCGCCTTGCGATCGCATATAGCTTGACAAAATCCTTGCGAACGGCATATGGCTGATCTCGCACGAAGCTCGGCATGTTTACCCGGCTGCGATAGGCGGTGGTGAAGCTGCGCGGGTAGTGGTAGCCGTTGTGGACCCGGGCTTGGTTGTTGTACGAGGCCCGACTGAGAAGCGAGTCATCCTGCTCAATCAACAGCACGCGGCGGAAGCCCCGCTGCCTTGTTAGGTAGATAGAGATCGCAGCGCCGTAGAAGCCGCCACCGATGATCACTGCGTCGTGGACCACGCCTGCACCACTACGATGCGCCACGGCCACTGTGAACGCCCGTCGGCTCACTGGAGCGAAGGGCCGATTCCTCCACGTTGAGCTTCTGGAGGCGGGACATGCTGACGCTCGTGAACTCCTGCGCGACATGGTACAGCGGCCCCTCGTTAGAGAGCCGAGTGATGTTCAGTATGTATTCGCCCAGGACAAACAGCACCAGGGAAATCAAGAAGAACATGCCGGACTGCTGCAAAGACAGGCTGACCCAGCCCGGAGCGACGTCGGACTTAAAAAGCCCAATGGCGACGACGTAGAGCGAATAGACGACATTTGCGGCCGCGCCGAACAGCGAGAGCGACGCGACCCAGCGCATAGGCGCGCGGGTCGTCGAGACAATCAGCCGCATCCCGAGATCCAACCTCTCGCCCAGCGGCCGCCAGGTTGCCGCAGCCGGGGGCCAGCGGTATTCCAAATTGACCCGGGCGAAACCGCCGCTGGCTGGCAGGTGGCGATAGAGCGTGGCTGGTTGCGGATGCTGCAGTATGTAATTGATCACCCGCTTGCTTAACACCCTAAACGGCGGCGCCTCGCGCGTCAGGCGGATCCCGTTGAAGTACTGATAGATCCGATCGAATGTCGCGTTCGCGAATCGACCAATCCAGCCGTCGTCCGGCTTTGCATCGTTACGCGCGAAGACGACGTCTGCACCGCTTGCGGCGCTTTCTAGCATCTCCCGCAAGAAGCCGATGTCGTCAGCAAGAGGATCGACGACAGCGACGAAATCCCCCAACGCATTCTCCATCCCGACCCAGGTGGCAATATCTGGATCAACCTCCTTGGTCAGCGCGTAGACCTGCACATTGGGCAGGCCGCCTTCACCTGTGAACTGCCTGAGCACAGAGAGGCTGTCGTCGTGCGAGGCATTGTCGACCACGATGATCTCGTGATCGCTGACCAATGCGGAAATGCAATTGCTGGCACCATGCAGCATCTCGCCGAGTTGCGAGCTTTGATTGCGAACGACGAGTACGACCGACAGGAAGATTGGGAAGGTCTTCATAAACTGCGCTGTGCCGATGTATTTGACGGCGATCATTGAAGACGTAGGCTGAGTGTAGCGTCCGCTCGCCAAGTCGAGAGTGATGCGGTCACGCCGGAAGGAGGAAACACAACGATCGGACTGGTTCTGACGGAGAGAATAATCAAGAACAATCCTCTGAGCGAAGTCTGCCGTCGCGTGCCCGTGCAAGTGAGACCTCCGTCCATGAAGCCGCGTCTTTCTCGATCACCGACTTCGTTGCAAGCCCCGAGGCCACCGTCGATCGGCTCGCTCAGTTGCTCGAGTCGGGCCGCATAAGACCTTCATGACCATGATCGTGCGCTTTCGTGCCGGTAGGGACGGTCTGAACACGTGCAAACGCGATCGCCTCTAGCCGTTCGAAGTGCGTCAAGCTGCAAGAACGCAGGCATAGGGCGTTTCAGGCGCGCCGGGTTCTTGGCGCCTCATGTTGTGCGTAGGCCGGGGAGTGCCTCCCACGGTACGGCCAGTTCCAACTCCTTGAGAAACACCTCGCGCCGCGTCTTCTTGCGCTTGCCGGCGTACTCAGAATCCGAGAAACTCGTCTGGCTCATCGCTGCGCTCTCCGTCATTGACCTGTGCCGATCATGCAAGAACCATGCACTTGTTCAGACCGTCCGTACGAATCTTTCTGACCGTCTCGGCGCGCAGCCCCTAGTCTGAGGTGTCAGGCTTAGCAGGGGCCTGTGGATTGAGAAGGCTGGTACCGCCGGACGAGAAGTGATCGGCCCCTTGATCTACTGGTCCGACGCGTGGAGATGATGGACGACGGGGACGGCAGCAGACCATCTGCCGAAAGTGAATGAGGCGGAGCCATCGTGTACGGATGGATGGCGCTATCCGACCTGGAGCGGAACGACATCCTGGCGCACCTCTCGTCCGGGCTCCAAATCGGCATCGAGCTGATCAAGTCAATCATCGCCTTCGTGATCGAGAAGACCAGGGAATTGCTCGACTCAAAAGTAATGAACAAAGCCCCCAGGTCGAAATGACCTGGGGGCTATTTTCTTGAGCCTGTGGCGCAGCGCGCGACAGGCTCGGGTCTCACACCTTCGTCAGCAGATACTGGTTGGCGCTGGTCCCGCTGTAGACCAGACTGATGTCGACCAGCGAGAGCGTGCCGTCGGCGCTGATCCGGTAGCGCGTGAGCTGCGTGACGACGAGCACGTTCGCCCCGTTGTAGCCCTGCGACGAGATCGTCACGAAGGCGGTGGACGCAGTGTCGGGGGTGACGCTGTACGCCAGGAACACCCGGCCGGCAACCGTGGCCTTGGTGGAGTCGGTGTAGACGGTCAGGTTCGCGATCGTTCCCGTCTCGCCGGCGCGCACGGACGTGGGCAGTGGCGGCGGGGTCGACGCGAATGCGGTGTACGACACGAGCGGCGTGACGCTGCCGAGCGGTGTGCCGTTCGCGTCGTAGTAGTTCGTCGCGTTGATCGTCAGCGAACCGACCGTGCAGTTGGTCAGCGTGCCGTTCAACACGTTCACCGACGAGGAGCCGGGGATGCTCTCGAACGTGGCGGCGATTGCCGGCGTGGCGGTGAAGGTCGCCGTTCCGGGGCACGACCCGGTCACGGTGAGGGCATGGGACTGGCCCGCCGTCAGCAGCGCCTTGTAGCCGGCCTGCAGCGGATAGGCGGGCCCGGACCCGCCGGAGCCGGAATCGCCGCTGCTGCCGCCGCCGCCGCAGGCGGTGAGCAACAGCGCAACGGCCAGTGCGCCCAGGACGGGCCGGGTTCGTTCGTGAATTCGCATCGTGTCTCCTCGATAGAAAGTTTCAAATCTGTCGGTCATGGGGTCGCTCGCGTGCTGAGCCGCTTCGCGGCATGCTAACGCTGGCGCTCGCCCCGGACGGGGATCGGTGCCATCGTGCACCCCCGACCCCCGGGGTTGGGGGGATTCGGATCCCAGGGACTGCGGCCCGAACCTGCCCCGCAAGACGCTTGCCCGACCCGGCGGCTGCGCCGATTGGCTGTAGCCTTCCGCCATGACGATCCAATGGTTCCCCGGCCACATGCACGCCACGCGCAAGGCGATCGCGCAGCGCCTGCCCGACATCGACGTAGTGATCGAACTGCTCGATGCGCGCCTGCCGGGCTCGAGCGCGAACCCGCTGCTGGCCGAGCTGACCCGCGGCAAGCCCGCGCTGAAGGTGCTGAACAAGCAGGATCTCGCCGATGCCGATCTCACCGAGGCGTGGCTCGCCCATTACCGCGCCCTGCCCGGCACGCACCCGAGCAAGGGCGCGTTCTTCACCCGCGGCTCGGGGCACG